>ERZ650304.303-NODE-303-length-28720-cov-9.662690_pt1 | contig 28720 bp, 26 predicted proteins | sample MGYA00376240_ERZ650304 | MGnify/ENA primary metagenome ERZ650304 (study PRJEB26733, sample SAMN07839271) | wastewater metagenome | biome: small river; feature: stream; material: water | place: USA: North Carolina | collected 2016-03-01 ... | reverse complement strand
TGGCGCTGGACGGGTTTGCGATTCTTGCGATCCCAGGGTTTCAGCCGAATGTCGCGCGCAGTCGCGCCAGCCTCGGGGAACCCTGAAAAGTTCTCCCGCTGCAACTCTTGGATGCGTCTGGCCAACAAGACCCATGCCGCGTAGCGGTTGTCCTCAGCCAAATTCCCTCCGCCCTCCTTTCGGAGCTCAATGAGCTCATCCAGAGCGTCAGCCATGGTTGTCAAAGACCTTTTAATGGCCTTAATCTCCTGCTCGACCACCCTCAGGCGCACATTGGACACTTGGCCAGTCCAAAAGCCCTTTTTCTGAGACTGGTTCTGCAACTGGTCACGCCACTGAACGCGCTTAAAAAGCTTGGCGGCGAGTGTCTTGAGCTCTCCATTGGGCTCGGAGGCATACTTGGCGTACAAGGTGGTTGGATCGCCAGTCGTGAAACGCTCCTTGTAGTCTTGGACAGTCAATTGCCGACCAATTTGCGCCAACTCGCGCTGAGACTCGGCAATGGTGTTGCGAATGCTGATAATCTCCTCAACGTTTGACGCAATACCCTCAGGGTTTCTCAGCATGTCCTTCAAGTGCTGCTGGAGCGATGCCAGCTGCTCGTGAAGCATACCAGACTCCTCAATGGCGTAGCACAGCGCCTTGACATCGTCCGGGTTGCGCTCGTCGAGCTTCAAGTCAAACGTCTGGCGCTGCAACTGCACCGGCTTGGGTTCCTTGGCAGCAAAGTACTCCAAGTCGACCAACGTTGCACCATCTCGCACGGTCAATGTCACGCTGTCAGACGTCTTGTCATTGACAGCCAGATAGGTGCGAAGTCCCTTGCCACTTCCCAAGCCCTTGAACTTGTACTGAGTCTTCAAGTGGTCCTCCATTCCATGTCCCAAAGACGCTCGAATATCTCCCAGTGTGTCGGCAAAGAAAAAAGAAACCTCCCTCTCATTGGAAAGCTTGACAGTGTTCACTTCGTTCCTCTTTAGCTCCTGGTTAATCCCATGGGCCCAATAGGTAACTCCCTTGGCATCTCGGGACGCGGCACGCGCCTCTGCCAGCGAGCGAGCGCGCGAATCCGAAGACTTGGCGCTAATGACTCGCTCAACGGCGCGCATCGGTCCCAAACTCTTGTCGTTGACAGACAGTGTGAAAGTAATGTTCTTCACCGGCTGAATCTCAGTGTTCCTTTCACTTCCCGATGAAATGGGAGCAGAAACGGGCGGAATGAGTGTTTGCTGAACAGTTAGCTTGAGTGCGTCTCGATCATGGACAATGAGCGTCGATGGAAACTTGAGTGTCTGGGACTCCCAAGCAATACTCGACTCGGGTGTCAAGTTCTGCCAGGCATACGGGACACACACGAGCGTTCCCTCGGGGCACCCCTTGACCACCCCGGTGCAGTGCGGCTCATGCTGCGCCCACCCACCAGTCGCGCGACACTCTGCCGAGCACCACACGTAGCTCTGTTCGGTGCAATAGGGACACTGGATTGCGTCCTTTTGTTGCTCAATTGCGCTTCCACAGCAATCGCAAGAAATGTCCATTTCCTTTTTTAATAACAAGAGACTTTATTCAGTCCCAAATGGCAAATACCCCAGACTGGCCAAAATTTTATTGCACCTCGCACTCACCCAACCTACTCTTTTCGAACTCTGTTTTTTGTCAACACTCAAAAACAGGCCACTGTCGAAAATGGTCAGATCCAATCTGGGTACCTGGATTGGATCTGACCATTTTTAACACCAACTCCCTACCCCTCTGAAAAAAAAATTATGTCCCCCATGTCCCATAGATGGAGGCCAATGTCACCTTTAGGGGTTTGATCTCGGGAAAGTTTGAGCTCTTTTCATGACATTACCACCTCTACGAGCACCAGCCAGTGTTTTGATCAGGTCGACCTTGAGGTCGACCTGATCTCGGGGACATGGCAGACATACTTTTTTCCAGAGGGGTATATAGTTGGTGTTAAAAATGGTCAGAACCAATCCGGGTACCTAGATTGGATCTGACCATTTTTGACAGTGGCCCGATTTCAAATGCTGAGAACTCGCGAGATGAAACGAGTGCACCTCGCAGTCACTCAACATACTCTAACCAAACTCCAAGTTCTCTTAACACTCAAAACCAGGCCACTGTCGAAAATGGTCAGATCCAATCCAGGTACCCAGTTTGGATCTGACCATTTTAAACACCAACTCCCTACCCCTTTGGAAAAAACCATGTCCACCATGTCCCCGACATCAGGTCGACCTCGAGGTCGACCTGATCAAAACCCTGACTGGTGCTCATACAAGTGGATATGGTATGACAACAGCTCCAAGTTTCCCGAGACCAACCCCCAGAAGGTGACAATGACCTCCATCTATGGGACATGGGACACATTAAATTTTTCAGAGGGGTAGGGAGTTGGTGTTAAAAATGGTCAGAACCAATCCGGGTACCTGGATTCGTTCTGACCATTTTCGACAGTGACCTGATTTTGAGAGTTGAGAAAAACTTGGTGTTCACTACAGATGGTTGGATGAGTGCGAGGTGTATTTTCTTCACCTCGCGAGCTCCCAACGTGTGTGATAAAAAAAAAAATCTGTCGAGTTCAAGTGTCACTCGGAAAAGTAGTTTGAAAAAAATAAAAGAAAATAACGGATTTTTTTTTTTTTCATTTTCGGGGGTAGTCGTAAATTTTGCTCGTGTACGACAGGTCTTTGTTCAACCAAGTGGGCGGTGTGGGAAAATTTCGGCAGTTAAAGGCCTCATGTTGTTCCGCCAAGTTTTCCTCGTGCCATCGGTCGCGCTGCTCTTGGTGAAGCCGGCCAGGCGGCAGTTGCATGAAGACCTGTTTGCTAATTTGCTGTTGAACTGGAACGTGGGTCGTGTAGTACTCCCAGTCAGCCTCAGCCTGATTCGGCGCTGTCATTTTTTTTCCCCAAAAAAAATCGGAAAGAACTTTTTTAGTCAAGAGGGGTTAAAATGTGCATTTTTGCCAACACAGTTGAAAAGGTTTCAAACACACGCATTGCAGTTGCCCCGCTCCCTGGAGGGAATTCTCAGCTGACCATTTATGAGAACCGAGCCATGTCCCAGGGACAAAATGCCATGATTTTGCCTGTCCCCTGGGGTCCAAATGGAGTCAAACTGATCAACATGGAACAGTATCGTAACATTTGGTCAGACTTGGAACTGTACTTTCCAAAATCACCTTCCTTTTCGGCTTCGGCTAGTTTTGGCTGGGGAGGAAGCGCAAGCAAGGCACCTCTGCAGGTATGGCAGGTTGGAGGTTACAAGTGCAGCATTGCATCGTGTATTGACGACATTGACCGTTTGAACCCCGGCGTGTTCACGCTCCCGCCAGACATTAAACAATTGCTTGTTGAGCACTACACGGAAGGCTTTGGGTTTGTCGTGTGTATGTTTGATGGAAGCGTTGCAGAGCACCCCATTGCATACATTTCAAACATGCACAAGAGTGGGCACTTGTTTATCCCCACCATGCACGAACATGGTGGGGATCATGTCGTCCAACCCACTCTTGCGCTTCGGGGCAATGAACAGCACGAAAATGTCTGGTGTGACGGCTGTGGTGCGCGCGAGTTTACCGGTACGCGATGGCACTGTGCCAACTGCCCAAACAACCCTGGGTTTGATTTGTGTGATACTTGTCACGCAAACCCCAGACACGACGGGGATCACCTCTTTTTGGAAATTGTGCGTCCTTTGCCCAGTGGAAATGGTCTCATTGATATGCCCCAGCTGCTTCCGAGAACACTGTATAACAACAAGAGACCAAAGGCGTCATCATCAAGTGTTGCTCAATTTGACCACATCATCTACATTATCAACGCAGTGTCACTCAATGTGGTTGACGTGGAACATTCTCGGACCGCCAAACACGCTCAACACATTGCTTGGAATCGCATGGGTTTGGCGGGGTTCCAGGTGCGTAGCGTTCAAAAGGTTACAATTGACGGCGACTACGAGAACATTGATCTCTGGGCTGCTCCAGTAAAATAATAATAAAAAGACATGAGGGTGTTGCAGTATTTGACCACTGAGTGGGCAGTTGGCATGGGTGTCTTGGGTGTTTTTGCTGGACTCGTGTTTGGGTACGGATTAACCACACTGCTCAATACTACCTCTATGCCATCCCCCATGGGAATTGCAGCATCCATCTTTGGATTCCTGGCACTTCTGGCGTACATTGTCTGGCTGCTGATATTTTTAAAGTACCATCGGGAGAGACCGATTCCTGATGGAGCTGAACCAGTGGAGTTGATTGAGGAATGATTTTATTCAATCAACACGTTTGCCGTAATGTACGCGGACGTCATATCTTGTACATGGGGCTGGATAAGTTGCAAAATAAAGAGCCTCGTAGAATCCCCAGTAATTTACATGCATGGTAACAGGTGTCAGTGGGTTCCCATAATTAATTGTCCAACCCATAATGTACCCGGCACTTTTTGTGGGAACATTTCCCTGACCATCGACTGAAGTGACCTGTATCTGTTCAAATGTTGCATTGAATGTCACATTTGTCCATTCGGATTGCGGCTGAAATTTACTCCACCCAGCATGGTTTTGTGTCAAGTTTACAAGACAGTATTTCAGCTGAAGGAACTGTGTGTTATCAAGTTCATCGTATATTGAAATACGGCATGCCGCAAGGTGAATGAAAACACAAAGCAACAGAAGAACCCCCTTCATGTGCGAAAATGTCACAAACTCTCATTTCATTCATCTTTGTAAATCTTTTAGCACTCCCACACATGTTTTTTAATCCTTGCGGATTAAAAACATGTGCTCTCTTCACTTTAATTCTGGGTGAATTTCATCTTGACACAGTGTGCTACAACAGGCAATTTTGCAGCAACTACAACACAAATCTGTGCGCTTGAAGCACACTTGACAGTCCACAAACTCTTGTGTCGGAACAAACAACTCAAACTCCTCAAAACTTTCGCGGTTCTCTGGGCGATTCACCCAGGCGTGTAACGCCCGTCGCCACTCCAAGTAAATGGCTGTAAACACCTTTTTGCCCCGTTCCATGCCTACACGAGGTGTCTGGGGATCATTGGTGTTGCGTAAAGCAACTGGAACGCGCGACACGTAGAAGCGGTATTCTGGTGTTTGCTTGGCCAAACTAATTTGTTGTCGACGCCAAATGCGCTGTTTGTCAGACGTTCCAGGATTAGACATGCTCTTTTATTTAAACCCTTTCAACTTGAAAAAAAAAACAAATACAAGGCAAATGACAAAATCCTGGCTAATACCCCAATTGTCACTGGTGACACTCGTGGCCTTTGCAGTTGTCACCTCCATGTCATGCTATTATGCCCTCATTCAACCCGTATGGAGGCCAAACACCACAGTGACGACAACTGAGACTGAGGCAACGCCCATACCCATGCTCGGGGCACCCATTGAACTCTTTACGCTCCACAATTGTGTAGAAACCTACGTGGGAAACTTGGAGGATACTTTACAGACCATACAGGACGCCACGCGACCTACAACAACTGGGTATGCGTGTATTCCTGGAAATCCGCTCAATTTTGCATTTGAGGAGGTGATGCCATTGTCGCTCACCAAAAGGGAGAAGAGGTCAGCGTTGAATTTCCCTCAAAATACCTTTCAGGTTGATTACGCATACAATGCAACAATTCCATCACTGGCGCAATTTTCAGGGGATTTGGATGATAATTTAAGAATCACGGTGATTACACAACCGCCTTACGGCTATCTAGTGCTCCCCCAGGAGACGTTTGTGAATTCTTCTTGCTTTGTTGGTGTTGGCTACAGTCAAGTGATGGTTGACTTTGACGAAGAACGTCGTGAAATGGTGGCCTTTGTCGTATCGCCAGACATGACGACGATATGCGTTGAGCGAGCATCCAACGCAACAAATTATACTTCCTTTGCTTGGGCAGGGTACTACACGGCCATGGCTCAGACGACGGGCTTAGCCTTTGACACGTATGTTTGGGGCGATTATTATATCATGAATTGGCCCTTGTCCAACGTTAGTCTCATTGTGGATAAGAGGGCGCCGCTTGTCCACTACGGATTTGTCAACACACGTTACAATGCGTACTCAATGGAGCAAGGAAACTCTGAAAGGGGTCCCATGATTACCACCTATGCACCTTGTGGCATCTTTCTGAGTCTTGATCCAGTCGCTCAGGTCATTTACGTGGAACTCTGTGGGAGTCCCTTTGCTATCACTGAAACACTCGTTTGGAACATTTCAACTCCCTTGGAGACAACACCATCGTGTCGGTGCATTAACAATGTTTCAAGTGTCTTGGACTACAGCGAGGAGGTTCGAGCGTCCTACATGAGTTTTTCGAGCGGGGATCGCATTGCTTTTGGAATTTCCGACTCACCGGCCCAGGAACCTCATCACATTTATTGGACAGAAGTTCACCACCCGAATACATCGCAAACACTCACAATGAACCTTTTGCCTGACCAGGCGTCTGTTTGGGCACCTGTCATGTCCTACGAGTGTCGGGCAAACTTGGCCATGACCTACTACTCCCTGGAAGATGATGGCAATGTGACAACGAAAATCACCTACAGAGCTCGAACAGATCCACCCAATGTTCTTAGGGACTCTGTGACTTTTTCCAGGGTTCCGTTGCAACCCATGCAGCCGTCCTTTTTGCAACCGTTTGATCAACTCGCGTTCCTCAGCATTCACCCGCTATCCTCCACTGACTTGGCCGTCAACTACCTGCGCATTGCAAATGAAACGCTCTACTACCAGTGGTCCGTTTCGGATAGCTGCGGATACATTCAAACGTGTCCGATTACTACCGTGCGTTTGGGAAATGCTGATGGAACTTGTTTTTAAATAAAAGAATTCTTCATTGACTCTCAAAAAAAAGTACACGTTCGCGAATGTTCCAAATGTTATGGATCAAAACTCGCGCAAAAAAAAACGATTCTCCTGTTCTCGGCCGAAAGGTAAAGGGGTGGTTATTTAAAAAAAAACAGTGTTCATTTTTTTTTGTTTTTCTAGGCTTTGATCAAGTGTAGTATCTGTTCTTTCTAGTGTGACAACTAGAAGGTTACATACGTGTAACCATAATTTTGTCAGACATTTTTTTTGGAATACCCTCAAACGTACATGCAAAAAAAAAGTGATGGCTCGCTTAATCTTTTTTTTTGCATGGATTGCTCTGCGTTCTCCAAGCACTACAAGGGGAAAATACTGTGGGGCGGGGTGTAATTTTTTTTTTGTTTTCAGTGTCAAAACTGTAACATTCACACTTTATAAAAGAATCGTGCGAGGGCTTTTCCGCGCTGAAACAGCGTTTCGCGTCGTGCAACCATGACAATGTTGCAATCCGTTTGAAGTGCCACCAACTTGAACCCAATGCGTTGGTAATATCTCATAAGCGCTTCATCATTGTCCGAATGATCCGCTTCAATGGTAATTTCATTGACTCGCTTCAGTCTGTCAATGTTTCCCAAAGCCCATAATAAAATGCTAAAGCCCAAACCTTTAAAGAATGGACTTTTAATGTGCATGTAAAACTCTCCCATGCGTACATCTCCCATCTCCAGTGTTGCTGGATTAATGTCAAAATCTTTCTCCTCGTCATCACACAGCAAATCCTTGACCTTTGGACTGTATGTGCTAAAGCCGATACGACCCAAGTTTTTTGGATATGGAATTTCATCCTTAAACTCCAAGTTGACCCGAGTATGATCTGTGGAAGAGTCGTTCATGTAGTCCTCGAGCGCTTCGTCACGTTTATAGTCCGGACCAGGGAACAAAAGCACAACACAACCGTCTTCACTTTCGTAAACACCGGCAATGAGTTTCGTTTCATCACTCCACGCCTCGCGCAAATGAACAATACTCCTTGAAACATGCTCATCATCGTCTCGAGAGCGCTTGGCGCCAGTGTTGATAAAACATGGCTGACTGCAAAAGACTCGAAGAGGTTTGCTAAATTCTTCAGCAAACCCCGGGTTACGCTTTCCACACCCGTGACACCTCATAGTGTTTCTATTTTATTTCATTTGATCAAATTTATGCACGTTTTCTCATGTTTGGAGGACACCCAGCAGTCATTGTGCATGGGTGAGTGACACGTGTCGCACTTGTGAGTCACATTTTCCACCTGAGAGCACACTGTGCATGACGACTTGATGAAACGAACGCTTGGGTCACTTCTGTCGTCTACAAAAATTTTTCCACCCGCCTCAAGTGCGTCCACAATTCTCAGGTAATTCCTACGAAAGCCCCATTCAATGTCACGAGCATCAATGACTTTGTCTACGACGTCGTCACTTGTGCGCAAATAAATCTGCCCACGGTTCTTGGAAAAGACGCGCAGACACGCATGGAATGCCAAAATTTGCGCGGTTGAACCGTATTCAGTGTTTTCTTCTTCGTACAACTCGCGCAAATTATTCTGCGAGGCAAACTCGAATATCACATACAAGAGTTGCGCAAGCTTCGTATCCGTGTCACATGTGAACCTGTACTTAATGGAGTTGGTAATACTGCCTCCCGCCCAGTAACTCACTTCGGGTGTTTCTCTGACATTTGTTCCAAGTCTACGCACAGCTTGAACGAGAGGAGCGAAAAGGGTGTTTGGAACGCTTTCATTCCATACTTCAGTCATAACATGCACACTGATTCCTTCATCAGATTGATTAAAGTCGTACGTAATGGTATACTTGTTACGAATTCGAAAGCTGTTTTTTGCTGCGGTTGGACGGTTGAAGCGATCCACGACACGCCGACGAATCTCCAAGTCAGGTCCAAACCACTTTGCGTCCCATTGTTGGAACACTTGGTGGCGCTCCATAAAGTCGCGAGCCTTGTGCGAGGACATGGAAAAGTTGTACAGGGTCAAAAAGTTGTCAATGTTGACCAAAATCTTAATGGCCACGTGTGGGGGAACACCCAAAAGTTGGTCAACGTCGTACTCGCGCCCGTCCACATCACGAAAGCGAAGACGCTTAAACGCTGGCTCCGGTGCTGGGGCGTCCATTTTACTTGAAAGACAAAAATGTTTTGTTCTTCAATTAATGCCCAAAAACGGCCATTTCACAATGCATCTGGTTTTCCTGGGTTCCACTCAAAGTTGGCAATTTCTTGCATGGCGTCCTCCAGGGAAACTTCCGTGTAATTTTGGATAATGTAGGCGCATTCTTGACAGTGTTTGCAATCTGAGCAAACAAATGCTGAACATCGACTGCACTCTGTCAAATGTAGGTCACATACGTTCGGACCATGCTCGCACTTGACTTGTGTAATGGACAAATTGAATAACAAAAATCTGTTGGCGCAATTTGCCTTGTTGCACAGATCATGGTCGCTCCAAGTTGTGCAAAGTGAGAGAAAGTCATTGTATTCCTCGACCAGGAATTTAATGACTCGTTTTACAAAATATACATACAACCCGCGGCCAACGCTTTTCGCAGCGCGGTCGCGCTGTGCCATGGCTTCAAACGGCGCCTGGCTAGTGCGCGACAATTTTGATGTTTTTCGCCGCAAATAGTAATCGACATGTTTAATCTTGGCGTCAGACGCATGTTTGGCGCAAAGTAACTCTGATTTGAACTTGTATGGCGTGTTGACAAACCATCGAATGTCAGAGCTGGTCCACGCGTTGCATCCCTTGACGCTTCTGCACTGATGCGGCGTTTCCAGCACGTAACGCCAGCGCTCCACGCAGCCAATGTAAACTTCCCAAGCGACTGACGCAAAGAACACCTCACACATTTTTTTATTTTAACAAACTTTATCCACGTCTCCAAGTCGTTCCACGTTGACAAGAGTAATTTCCCAATGACCACTTTGATATCCTTGTGGAGCCTGGCATACTTGAGCCAGGCAACCACAAGACGCTGTGCCTGTTGAAAAAAGTCCACACAAACTGAATGATCCAAAAGCGAACCAGAATATACTCCTCGGCAAATCAAGTTGTTCGACATTGATAAACACTGGTACATGATATTTTTGCTGGTGCCGCACACCTCAAACATTTCATTTTGTGTCTGGATGTATATCCCATCGTCTGACACTGTTCCTTCAAAGGATACTTGACGCCCGCTCGGGAGCAAACGAGTCTTTGGAGCACTCAACCAAAATCGCAGGGTATCTCCTGGCTCGAGTAGAGAAAATTCAGGAATCTCAAGCAACGTTCGTCGCCTCATAATGTACGCCCCTTGCATTTTTTTTTATTTCTTTCAGTGGCCAAAAACGGCCATTTCAAACGCGTCCAGTGTCCCTGGACCCCAAGCGTCGCCTGGAACGGCATCCTCAACACACAAAATCCACTCCCCATCACCCGAAGCCTCGCCAAAGTGTCGAACGGATGAAAATAAGTGTCCTCCAATGTTCCAGGCAATCTCATCGGGTGCTCGAGCATCTAAAAGAACACTTGTGACACCTTCAGGCGACTTGAGGCGAATGCGCAGTTGCCCGCGACGCGGATGACGCGCGTACACGCGCACTAGCACATGCTCCACAAAGGTAATTTCTGAGCGAATAAAGCGATGGGAAGCACACGTGGGGGTTCCATCCGCGGCAATGGTGTGAGAGACAGTGATTCGACCACTGGAAAAACCTTTTTGGGGTGGTAAGGTGGTCCAGGTGGCCGCTTGTTGGACCAACTCTGGTGCCTTGAGCAACCCAAAACCATACTGATGAGAATGTCTGAAACCTCGTGAGTTGCGCGACCAGTCATTTACCGTCGCGTCAATCACGACGGCGTGCTTGGCAATTAAAACCTGTACATCGCGCCACGTGAGCCGAGGGTTTTTTTGAAGCATCAAGGCAATGATTCCGGCAGCCAGTGGACACGCGCTAGACGTTCCCCCAAACTTATCGGTACATTGCCCTTGAAGCGTCGTCGTTGTAATGGCACTCGTGCCGCGCGCACCTGAAGACGGCGCAACCGCCATGAGTGCCGCACAACTCTCAGAGTAAAAGGCACGTTTCCCATCGGAACCAAGCGCCCCAATGGCAATGGTGTAGGGACTCTGAACGTACCCATCGGCACCACAATTGTCGCCCACGTGCGCCCCGTTTCCTGCTGCCCAAACCCAAATGGTGCCCAACCCACGCCTGCCAAGTGACGCGTACCTGGCAAACGTTTCCAACACCAACCGATGTGGCCCCTCCAGGTGCTGTCCATCATCGTTGGGACCCCAAGAGTTGCTGTAAATGTCATTGGCGTTTGTTTGATATGAAAGGCCAACTGCCTCATCGTAGTCAGACACACCAGCCGCAATGAGCCGAATACCCGCCAGCGTCGCGCGGGGGGCAACACCACACCCACAGACAGTGTTGTTACACGTGGCGGCGGCTACGCCAGCCGCCGAGGTCCCGTGCGAATCGTCTGGGTTGGGTGTAGGGTCCGCGTCACCGTCGTTAAAGTCATGCGACTGGGAAGCGCTGTAGCGCGGTGCAATGTCTGGGTGGGTGTGTTGGAGACCATCGTCGACAATGGCAATGCTGACACCTGCCCCAGTTGCGTTGAGACCGATCCTATAGCCCCCAAATGGGTCGAAAAGACACGTTAGTGTCTTTTCGAGTCTTTGGGGTGAGTAAACTTACCTGTTTTAAAAATAAAGTTGTTAATATGTCAACGACTTGATTCCGGGCACCCAAGAGGGTGCCCGGAAAGTCAAGTCTTACCAAGCTTCAAAAGCCTCGACCAAGGGCAAGTGCCACTGTTTCCCATACAAGGGATCAATGGGCGACACTCTCCTCGCGAAAACACGCGGAACCTGTTGTTCCGCGTAGAGAACGCGAGCGTCCGTGTCGAGTGCGTGCCGAAGCCTGAGTGAGTTCTCTGAAACCACTTGAAACCTGTAATAACCTTCCAGTTGACCCACGGGTCCTAAAAAAGTTAACCCCTTGACTTGCTCAGCAAACTGAATGGGGTCCGCCCCATCCGCCAGTTGAACCACAAACTCTCTGGGTTGAGCTGGAGCGTTTCCCAGGACACTTGATAGTAGTAACAACAAGACAATCATGTCATTTGGTTTTCAAGTCTCTTTTGGAACGTTTGGGGAAATACGTGAAAACTCTCAAAACGAATAAAGAAGAATTGTAATCTCTTTAATGGTGACAATCGGCATCCAAGCAGTCTTGGCTGCAATATTGCCGATCGCACTGGTCGCACTTTCCGGCAATGCGCGGGGTGTCGCAGGTGACACATGAGGAAACCAGGCGCAAGTTGTCAACTGGGGCGTCGCGTTTTCTGAATATAATGGAGTTTGACACATCCAGCATGTAAACACTGCGCGCATCGCGAGATGGCCAAATTTTACATCTTCCCCCGGGGTAAGGGACAGTCTCCAGTGTCAAGATGTGATCGTCCCAGTCGACAATATTGGCTGCAATTTCTACCTTAAGCGTCACACGGATCGCTTTCGTGGGGTGGTTGATGATGCCTTTTGTGTCATTATCGAGAATAGAAACAAAGCCGGTCATGTAAAAGTACAATACATCGCCACCTGCGTCTTTTTTGATTGATATCAGAGGTCGCTCGACAAGCTTGCGCCCCTGCGGGTTTATCCAATCGAGATATGGATATCTACGATTACCAAGCATCCACGACAAAGGCGTGTATTCAGCAAATGCAAACATGTCAACTATAGACATACCGAAGACGCCTAAGCTTAAGCGTTCATCCACATTGTCTTCTTCAGCCTTGAGCATGCGTGTGAGCTTGGTCATGTACTCGTAAAAGCGCTTCCAGTACGTTTCAGGGCGTTCTGGGTTGTCGGACATGCCGTCCAGCCATGCTCGAGTCTCTGCGCGCATTTGGTACGATCCCGGCTCGTGAGCACCCTCAAACTGGTCAGGGTAGTCGCGCTGAAATAAAATGCACCACAAGTTGTTGGAGCGCACAAAGTTTCTCAAAACGTTTCCGGAACGCTCCATGTTGGCCAAAAAGGACATGCTCATCCGAAAGGACAACAGTGTCATGAGTTGGTGTTTGAAGCGTGACACAAGCACCTCGGGAGGGATGGGAGAACCGTCCCGATACTTGAAAATGTACCCATCTTCCTCCTCGACAATGTCCAGAGCCCTTTTCATTCTTAATGTGTTTTTTTTTATTTACGCTTTTGATTTAAAGGGGTTATTTTCTCATGTCGGAAAAGACTGCCGTGGGTCCGAGGGACATTAAGGAGTACCTTGGAAAGATTGCATTTGGGGATCAAATGGCCATGTTGGAAGCCTACCAAGAGTGTTTTAGATACAAACAAGGATGGCATGGTACTGTATTCGTGTGCGGTGCATGCAAAGTCACTACAGTGTCACCCGATCAGTGCAGATCATGTAATACTGGTTTTTGTCGCCGCACATTTTGTCCGTCGAGTCAGTGGCCACGACATGTTTGTCCTGGCGACGAAAATGAGCAAGATATTGCTTCATTTTTATGCAACCTTTGTAGCAACAAGTGCACCGCTGACATTTGTCCCATCACTGTGTGCCGAGATTGCGCCGATGATTGTGTGCTCTGTAGGCGGTATGCGTGTGGTGACCACATTTCCTTTAAGGACCCAAAGTCTTCCTTTAAGGGCGTTTGTGATGCTTGTGTGAAGAATGTGGCCAACTACAAGCGACGAAAGATTGACGATGAGTGATATCGCGGAGATTTTCAACATAATCTACTTTTAATTCTTAATGTCAGTTACCCTGCCAATGACAAGAACGTTTCATTTAGGTCAATATAATCTTGTAATATTGTGATTCAATCTCTTCAATGGGCATAAATCGAAAGGGTTGTCTGTCAATCATCTCTTTTCCACCAATAAACTGCAGAGCGTTCAGTTCGCGCCGGGTTGGGTAGTAGCAATCTTGCCAGGAGCCAGTGTTTCTGGCAATGACATCATGGGTCAACTTGAATGTGTGTATCTCGGGAAAGGGCAGGATACACGTAAGTATCAAAAGGAGACACATGAGGCGACCTCCGTACATCCATAAGAGCGACAACGACGTAATCCAGGCTTCCGGGTTAGCCAGACACTTCGCGTGAAACCAAACGTATTTACAGAGGGACACAAGAGGTCCGTCAAAGAGAACAACACCTTGTGCTGACATTTTTATTCTTCACCCATGTTTAGTCTTTCAAGTTTCAGTATGGTGACAATTATAATTAGCCCTGCGGTGCATATTGCCAATGCTGAAAATACGGAAAAGGCCAAATGAATGTCTGGGGACGCAAAGGAGACACCCAGTAAGGCCAAGGCGTACACGAGGCAAATTACTGCACCATAAAGGGAACTCAAAATGGAACAGGAAGAGGCCATGTTTATTTAGTCACCCTTAATGACAGTCTTTCGAATGAGAGGTTGAGTGGAAATGTTTGAGGAAATTTGGACATCACCCCACGAGTCGCCAGCGTCCACACGCTCGTCCGCTTCCCATGAGCCAGAGTCGTCAGTCATCCCGTAGCCGTTGCTAGCGTTCCATCCGTAACGCTTCTCCATCAAGGCTCTAATTTGTCTCGAAACTAATTTCCTGTGACGCCACAACCACAGGGGGTAGTTGCGGTGATGACTGGGCAAGTACATCCAACGCCAGGCCGTGTACAGCTGTATGATGAGCCAGGCTAAAAGATTAATGAAAAATAAGTTAGTTTTCTTTATGTCATTTTTTCGACTTGAGCCCGGCCCCATTTGGGGCCGGGCGGTCCAGTCTCACCAATCTGCACACCCCAAAAGGCTGTGGCAATGGCTCCCGTGGGATACACGGTTGACACGGCGGGACATCCCGTGTTGAGCATGGAGGCAATCATCATGCCAAACACCACGGACGCGCTCGCAAAGGACCAGAAGAGCACCAAGAAACCTCCAGTGGCACTTTCCCACTTGACAAAGACGAGAGGCCACAACATGTAGCCAAAGAGGGTGGCCAAGGCAAAGGCTGTTGCAACAATGTAGTACGTTTGAGCGCACGTCTCGTAGTTGTATGAAAAGTACAAGAAGAGTGACGACACATCAAGAGCAATCAAAAGGGGCCAGACAATCTTATAGGTCCACGCGGGGAGCGCCAGGAAATGGTGTTCCTGGCGCATTTGCTCGTGGTAAATGTGGAATGGTTTGCGCATGTACATGGCACCCGCAAGCACTGTGACAAGCACCGTGGTGAACCACGTCGCTAGCGACGTAACATTTAAATTACTCCACATCTTTTTTTTTGTGGTTTTTATTTTCTGGTCCATTGTTTTGCTCAAATACCATTTCACGGCTGAAAAAGGGATTTTTCACAGCAAGAGGGTGTTAAGTCCAAATGAAAAAAAGCTGTAGAGAATGAAAAACACCGTCCAGAGCCATGAAAGGTAAAAGGGGTCACTGGCCGAGAGTTGGGAAAAGGACACTTGGGGTGTGCACACGCCTGGCGTATTGCACCACCCAAGCGCAAAGGAACTTGCCCCATTGACGCAACAGTTGACGGGAGCGTTACAGGGGCTTCCAAAGGATGCAAAGTTGTTGCACCAGCCCCACATGATGCCAAGCAGACAAAAGAAGCACACCAAATTCCCAAAGATGACCACAACGTTAACCAAGAAATGAATAGAGAGAATAGTCCTCGACTTTACGAGCACAACTCCCAAAACCAATAGGATACAAGGTACCCAATTGAACCACATGAAATAAAAGAGACCCCACTGGAACCCATACCGGGAACAGTAGTATGGACCAGGGGACGGTGGAAGGCGCATGGAATTGTACCCACAGGGAATGTTGACATTTAACAATATGAACCCAGCCCACCCATACCACAAGATGCAACCCAATAAACTCCAAACGAGCGTAACAATGCGCTCTTCACGCTTGATGAGCGCCTTGAGACGCGCTCCAGTGCTTGCTACAGGACGGGGGGGTGCTACTTCTTCTTCTTCTTTTGCTTCTTTTGTCTCGAGGACTTGTTCAGAGTCGCTTCCAATGTGTCGTCTTTTTCTTAGCAGGGCGCTTCCAATGCGTAAAAATTCCTTTCCCAAGAGTTGATTCAAATCCTTGGAGCGTTTCCCAAGCGCCCTCATTTATTTTTTTTTCAAAGAGGGGGGTTTCTCTTTTATTTCGTTTGTAAGAGGTTTCCTTAGAAATGCTTCCAAACGCTCGAAATGTCCTTGAACATCTTTCAAACATTGCCTTTGGACAACACATGGCCCGTCTGGAGGCATACGAGGCTTTTTTCGACAATGACGGGCTAAGCAAGCATAATGTAAAGGTTTGCAAAACGTGCAAAGTACCCACTGAAAGTCCCTTGCGTGTGTGTGGACGTCCAGGATGTCCAAAGACGTGGTGTGGCCGTTCCTTTTGCACATCGAGCGAATCACCCAAACACGCATGTATATCTTGGACTGGCGAAAATTACTTTTGCTCGCTGTTGTGCGCTCAGTGTAATTACGGCGACTGTAAAGCAATTGTGTGTGGCGGTTGTGCACACGAATGTGGTATTTGCAGTCACACAGTTTGTCATGAGCATGTCACCTTTGTAAATGAAGAGCACCAATATGGTGTTTGTGCAAACTGTCTTTGTACGTTGATTAAACGACATAAGCCAAACGAAAAAGAAGAAGAAGAAGAATGAAAAAAAAAAATAATGGAAAAGCAAGGGGTTATTATTGCTCGTCCAAACGCCCGAAATGTCCTTGAACATCTCTCAAACATTGCCTTTGGACAACACATGGCCAAACTAGAGGCCTATGAAAAGGCCTTTAAAGAGTTACCAGCTCTGCGAGGCGCTTTATGCCACTGTCGCACATGTTATGTTCCAGCAACAGTAACATATACGTGTGGTGGTAAAAACTGCTCAAAATCGTGTTGTGGGCGTTCCTTTTGCCCTTCGGGAGACGTACCCGAACATGTCTGCAAAAAGGGGGGATTCAAAAGGTCCTTTTGCTCCCCAGCATGTGCCCAGTGTCGCGATGCCAGTGGCTGCAAAACTGTCGTGTGTAACCTATGCGCTGTCAAATGCGCCATTTGTCGTGAGCGACATTGCGAGGAGCACGTGTTCATGGTTGAATCGTCGAAGAATCGCGGAATTTGCTCCACGTGCATAGATAAGGTGGAAACGGTCCACAAGCGTCGTAAAATTGACTTGGAAGAGAAAGGAGGGGTGTAAAGAATGAACGAGGATTTAGAATATGATCCCGATACAGTCCCAGTGACTAAAACAAGTGTAGACAAACAGTTTAAACCTCCAGTTTCCGTTTCCGATGAAGAGTATGAACGATTATATTCCGCAGCGTTTGGTTCAAGGAGAGAAGAGATGGATTTAAAAGAAAAGAAGGGGCCTGCTGGGGTTTCAGTTTTTAAGGAAGATGAGTAAAAATGTAATTTGAGTGTTTTTTTTTTAAATCAAACATGGAGGGGGCTGAGCCGCAACCCAAGAGGTTGCGCTTTAGGGACGAAAATGGCCGTGAATATGACGTTGAACAAATTTTGGGACTGCCCTCACATGTCGCCATCAACGTCCTGTTGCAAGTGGACAATGTCTTTACCTTGTACAACTTTGCCAATGTCTCCCGGGCGACCCGCGAGTTTATGAACGAGCACAATGTGTTTGAAAGGTGGGACGAGCGGTACTTTGGCCCATCGCGCGACATTCGCACTCGCGCCATGAACATGTTGTCCCCGCCCGGTGATACGAGAAGGGTCACCATCTTTCAGTCTCCGACTGGAGAAAGGATTCAATTTGCGCTCATGTTTACATCCATGGGAGCAATGCGAGCGTATATTGAGGGAGGGGAGAAAATCCCGAGGGCGTCTGTCCAGTACGACGTGGCAGGTGAAGTTTTACCGGACAATTTTAAAAGGAATGTCTTGCGCGGTACGAAAATTACAGAGGACTATGAGTCTGAGCTAATCGGTGAAGTGTATCACGAGATTACTCTGGCACGGCTCTTGTATCGGCTGGTTGAGTTTATGGACCAGTCGGGCTACACGTTGAAAACTCCAGAACATAACACACCCTACAATACGTTGGCGTTCCACATGTGCCTTCAGGCCTGTTTTGACCCCAGAAGTGAAATTAGGGTGCAAAAGGGTGTGAAAAGGACGACAACACTCCAGAACATTTACGAGAACCTTCCCCGGAATATTGAAACGGTGCAAAAATATCTGGAGGCAGGTCACAGAGTTTTCTTAAAGCAGCCCAAGCGTCTGGAAGCGCCCGGAGTCAAGTTTCTCAATTGTTTGGTGTGTGATGGGAATGACCGAGAGCTGACTCACAAGTGCAACAAGTGCCAAGAACCCATTCACGAGGCTTGTTGGGTGTCTTCGAGACATGAGGACGTTTGCTGAGAGATAATAAAAGTGTGCAAATGTCTTTAATGATCCAAACTGTGTCATTTTGTGTCACATGCTGGCACAAGCGTTTATGCTTGTGGGCTTTCCAATGGTTCCTTTGGCACTCCTTGCTGCAGTAGCAGGCACTTTGGCAGCTACCACAAATGAGCACACTATCAGTGACTATTGTGCTACAGTTTTCACACACTGGCTCAGTCGCTGCAACTGTTTTGCGAAGCGTTCGAGTATCACAAGATCCAATGAGACGTCCAATAATGTCCATTGCGTCTGCCTTGACGTAATCAAGCTGACAAAGACGCTCGTCTTGCCTCACCAGCGCTTGCCAGGACTGCTCGAGCATTTCATCAAAGTCTGGATAGCGTTTGCTTGACAGCAAAACGTAGTTTGAACCAAGCGCGCCATCAAAGCACCGATGACACAACTTGGCATGACCAACGCGCAGGCGAATACAATTCTTCTGGTACACGCCAATTATGACGCGTGTCGCATATCGCGCTGGTTTCTTCTGGGTCATGTCAAGTCTGCCGACACACTTGCTACACTTAAAGTGCCAATGGTACGCTTCCTCATCATCGCCATTTTCAGGCTTGATACTTGTTTGAGGCAGCGGAAATGTGGCATAAATGGTTGGCACAAGCACATGAATAAAAACGTCATAGGCTTTTCCATCTTCATCAACCTCACATCCCTCGTAGCGTTCCCAAAATGCCTTTGACTGCTGCCCCTTCATATAACTTTTTTAATTCAATAAAAAAGTTTAATAATCTCCACTGGTTCCGTATTTTCGTCATTTTCAATACGCTGAATACACTCTTCCATCGTCTGCAGAAGCGTCTCGAGTTTGTCTTCAAAGTCAGTCTTATCACGATTGTCGTCTGGATTAAAACGGATGAAAATCCACTTGCCACTGTGAACCATGTAAAGGTCATCGTAGCGGATTTCTTCATCGCGTTCATCATATGAACGATGTGCAAACTCGTCAGTTTCAACTGCCAATATGGTGTTTCCAATCAACTTGCGATGGTCAACGCGACGTTTATGTTCACAGTCGCAGCCATTCAAGTACAAGGGTTTATCATGAAGAAAGCCTTGAAATAGCGCGTTGATTGCGTTGCGTACGCGGATCTCTTTAGAATGTTCATAAATGACCTTACTTCGGGGATCGTCTGGAAAAAGGCGTTTGAAGCACGTCGCACAGTACCCATTATAGTCGGGACTTCCAGAGCGCGAATCAGGCCAATTGACGCAATGCGGACAACGAGGACCGCCGCCGTGGCGTCGACAACTTCCGCCTGATGATGCGCGTGAAGTACAACCCTCAAACTTACACGTCTGACCTCCATGTTTTCGACATTTGTCACCCTTTACGGCACTCAAATTGTTGCAACCGTCAACTGTGCACGCGTAACCACCGCCATGCGAAAAGCATTTACCATTTCTTTTCACGACAGACTTACATCCAGGCATATCGCATCTTCGCCCGCCACCATGTGAAACGCACTTTCCATATTTCTGTGAAAGCTTTTTACAACCTGGTTCTTGACAGAATATCTTTCCGCCGTGTCGCGTACACTTTCCGTTGATCTGAGCAGAAACACTGCAGCCTGGTTCCAAACACCGTGGGCCACCACCATGCGCACGACATTTCCCGCCCACCTGACGACGTTTGTCACAACCTGGTACTTTGCATTTCACCCCTCCTCCATGTTTCACACACTTTTTCCCCTTGTGAGCATACGAAAAGCAACCAAGTTCTGTACATCGCACACCTCCACCGTGAGAAGTACACTTTCCTCCCTTTTGAGCAAGTTTTGAGCATCCTTCTTCAGAGCACCTACAGCCTCCTCCGTGCACCGTACAAACCCCACCTTTTAACGCAACTCTCGCACAGTTTGGTACCGTGCAACGTCTTCCACCGCCATGTTTTCCACATCGTCCTCCCTTCAACGCGTGCTGATTACAATCGGATTCAGCACAGCTCTTTTTACCACCATGGCGAACACATTTTTTATTCCATCTAGCCTGTTTTGAGCACCCCTCTTCGGTACATGCATAGAATTTGCGTTTTTTTTCTACCGGTTCAGCCCCTTCCATATGAGTATTTTGTTTTTTAAACAAGCAAATATTTTTTACGTAACAAAATGTAGCGAAACGCTATAAACAAGTAAGACGTTTATGAAGGAATCGAAAAGAATGAGTGACTCCGAGGGCGATACCGAAAGCCAGGAAGATGTGGAAGAAGAACAAGCAAAGAGACCGATTCAGTATCTGAACCAATCGACACAGATCATCTCGGCACTTGTTTTCTTCTTGGCTGCTCTGGGAACGCTCTTCTTCCGTGTGTTTCAGCTTGTGGCAGTTTTCATCTCGTGGTTTTTCTTTATCGTTTCCATTTCACCCTACTTGTTCCTGGTGGGTGTCATCACGGTAGGGGCAATCCCATATGTGAAATACCAAAGTATTATCATCCAGGAGATTGATTTTTTCGCGCGTTGTCGATTGGAGCCATTATATGTCAACGGACCCAGGGAACTCATTGTGTTTATCCAACTATTGTATGACGCACTTATATGCTGGTACAATATGTTCGCTTGGCTTCCCTATGGCATTGTCCGCTACGTAATTACACCTCTCTTCATTGACTGTGGGTTCACGAGGATATTCCTAAATCTTTTCAACTTTTTCTTTATATTTTTTGTTGACTTTGTGGTCAATTACGTGCTCTTTGTGCGCTTTTTGCAAAATGACTTTGACTATGTTCCCACCGTGGTTGCTTGGCAAGCATTTTGGACCTCGTGGCAGCAAGGCATTTACTGCACATGCTCTGACCTCGAGTCGTTCCTGGCGTCTGCCTGGGTCGTTACAGTTGTCCCCCCAGTGATACCCATACCTGCCCAAATTTTCGTGGGTTTCCCGTACTCCATTGTCAGTTCCACCATGCCCTTTTACAACCTTTTCTTGGGACCCATGATTGGACTCGTTGCTTCGGATCAGTTAGGAGATTTTCGATTCTGGGCGGGTCTCTGGAGCGCCTTCAATGGGTGCATGAACATTTTCCAGCAAGTTTGGAGAATTGTCCTGGCTATTTTAACGGGACAATTTAACTCAAACTTTCCCAGGCCAAACTTTGATAAGGCGACAAGAAATTTCTGTCAGGCCGTCACGTACTTTATGCGGAGCGTAGAGTCCATCAACCAGGCCTTTTTTGACAATTTCCTGCCCTTTCTCAATCTCCAGTGGACTGGACTGCTCAGCATGTACGACAGTGCTCTCTGTGTCGTCTTCAGGCTGGTCAACATTGTCCTTCAAGTCATTTTTAACCTTGATCGAGTCATTCAGTACCCTGGGAACCCCTATTATGATGTTGTCATTGTGCCACAGGTGATTGAGGCGATTAACTTGTTGGCACCGACCAGATATCAAAGTCCCGTCAATGGAACGCAAATTTACCCGATTCAATACGTGTCCTGGAACTGGCCCACAACATCTCCCCTGATACCTGGGACGCTGCTCCCAAACCCCGTGTACAATGTTTCTCGAGTGTCGGACAATGTGTGCTATTACTTGAACCGCATCATTTGCGACCCATCCAACGATGGACCCAACTGCACTTCAACCATTTTAGGTAAAAAAAAACTCGTCAGGCACGTTGCGCGTTGCGCAGAAATTCTGACAATTCTTTTTCTTCAAACACACACAGGTTAGTTCGATACTTTTTGTATTCCCCCGCCCAAAGAGTCAAAAACAAAAAAACCGCTAACGCGTTTTTTCGTTTTTGACCCATTTGGGCTCTTAGGTCCCTTTGATCCTTGCTGCACATCCACGCAAACGCTCATTGCTGCCACCAATATCATCGCTGGTATTTTCGACTCTTTGCGTCACTTGTACAGCTTTTACGCCATTGCAACCTTTGTCAACAATCAGTACCTGACGACAGCACTTGCGTACGATGCAGCGGGACTCTCAGAGTGTTTGTTTGGTGTTTTCAAACTTATTCCAACCGTTGGACCATGTGTTAGCACGTACTTTGTCAGCACTGTCCAAGCGTTTGCCCTGTTCATTGACTGGTTTATCAGGTTCAGCATGGGACTTGCCTTTCTCGCCTACTATGCCGTGACTGGCGTTCAGAGTTTCCTCACGGCCCGTGGGTACGCTTTGGCCTCCCTGCTGAGTATTGTCAACAGCGTGACCAACTCGTCGTTGCCCAACTCAACGTCCTCATGTCAAACGTTTGCACTCAACACGGCCTTTGCCTTCCCACCCGTGGGGTGCTCAGACTGTGTCGTGGGGAACTTTTCGGCAGCCCCAGCAGCATCTCGTAAACGTTTAAGGGATCTTGATGAACGTTTTGCAGTGTACAAAATGTTCAAGGGATCCGGCTCACACTCCTCACGGCGCTCTCAGTCTTGGGGGGATGTCCGAGACAAGCTTCGGGACTTGACGCATCACACGGGGCGCTTTGAGTCAACGTGCACGAACCCAGGACAGGTGCTGCTGACAACTGCGAACCCCTTTACATTAGGTAAGGCGAACAAACCTCACGCCCAAAAGATTGAGGAGAACGACAACACTAACGTGTTGTCTTTTTCTCCCCAATCATTTTGGGCTTTCTAGCCCCAGGTCGCAACAACTCACTCGTCAACACCCCCACGGATCCCCCTGTCGCACTCACGTGTTCCAACCCGACGCCAACATGCTTCGACGTGGCCTGTTCGTCGAGAGCCTTTTGGAATGAACTCTACAATGTCGTGTTTTTGGCGGGGAACTTTCTCAACTCCTTGGTCCAAGATTGGGACATTGGGTTTCCCTTTTTTACCACGGGGGATGTGCCCAAGTGCAGTTACATGTGTCCAAGGTGAGACTTGACCGCCTGGCCACTTTGGTGGCCAGGCTCAAGTCGAAAAAACTTTTGGTGTAACCCTTTTTTTCTTTTTCTTCTCAGTGTCAACGCCTCAGTCCCCTGTTCAACCTCTGACACGTGCCCTGGGGTCAACTACTCGCTCGAGCAAAGTGTCGTGGATGTCATTGTGGGTGCCACAGCCTTTGCCACGTGTTTTTGCAACACCATCAATGAGGTTTTGCCCATTACGGGAAACAATGTAACGTACACGTGCCGTCCAGACGTTTGTTGTGCCGTGACAAAGTATGGGGATTTAAATGCGGGTGTCGCACTCATTATGATACGCGCCTTCAAGTCGCTGACCATTGGGAACTTGCCATTGACCCCTGGGGGATCACCTTTTCCCTACTTTACCACTGGCCCGTTTTTGGATGATATTGATTCGCTCTTTGAGATTGCCTTTGGGTTGACGCTGTGCATCGGCAACATGGTCCGCAGTGTCTTTCAAGTGGCGAACTTGGGTAAGAGACTTGATCACCCCGCGGACCCGTGTCCGCGGGGTTCAAGTCGAAAGATGTTAGTTTTAAACCCTTTTATTTCTCTTTCAGGTTCTCTCGACATTTACTGTGTTGTTCAAAACTCTTCAGCCGCCTTGCTGTTGGCAATGAAGTGGCAAGTGGAAATTGTCGTGTCCCTGGGAACACTGCTCTATCCCCAGGGCCAAAACTACTTTGTCGACCCAAACTGCGGCTGGTCCGCCACGGGGTGCCTACCAGATGTCAACAATACCGGGTTTGTCCGCAGCGCTGATGCACTGTTTGACGCAATTTTCGGACAGTCTGGCGGGGTCTGTAGCGAGTCCAAAACGTTGAACGGACGGTGTTCTGTTCAAATTCCTGAAGTGTACTTTTACAATGGCTGGAATTCATACAAGTACATTAACAAACCACTCGTAGACCGTGATCAGGGAATTGGTGGAGTGACGACATGTTTGTGTTCTCTGCTCAATTCGATAATCCCAATACGTCAAAACTCGGACCCCAGTGTTCCCCTTAGCAATAGAAACTGTCCGGTCATTGATTTTTGTTGTGCGCTTCGACACTTTTCGTTTGGGATGAGAGATTTGCTCAAGTTTCAGATACGACTGATAGCAACGTTCTTTCAGAGATGGGAGTACGTGTCGGGTATCCCCTACCCTGCCGCAACGTTCAACTTTTATTTTTGTAACGAATTCCAAACACCTCGACCACAAGGATGTGGTGTTCTGAATCCTGCAATTCAACAGTTTATTGCCATTATGAACGAATGTTTTTGCGAGTACTTCCAGTTGGTAGACTTGTTAATGCAGCAGGGAGGTTTTCAGGGATTTCGCTGCTTTTGCGGGACGAACGAAGGTGCTTTTTGCAACTCTGGTCAGGTCCTGTACATTGTGATAACACAGCTGATTACGTTGACAAGACGTTTTTCGGACGTTTCCTTTTGGCAGCCATGTGGAGAAGGACTTCCAGGCGGCCCAAATTACATAATCACGTGTACCTGGTCCTACAACTTCTTTAGGCCATTTCTTCAGTCGACATGTACCATAACCGGTAACTTGGCATGTTTTATCAACGCATTGTACAATGTGTGCAATTACCAAGTCCGAATGGTGCTCCAAAGCGCGTTCATCTACAGCATTAACATCTTTATTACGTTCCTGGGTGTAGTTGAGGGATTTTTGGCCATGTTTTCTAGACACGGCTGTGAGTGGAACCCTGTAGGCAACCCAGGCGCAATGTACGGGGGACTGAATCCACAGTGTGCTGGCGCCGCTATCTTACAGCTGGTTGGACAGTTTATCAACATGTGGATTGCTGACGGGAACATTGCATGTCGTGTGGGTGGTGAAGGACAGGAATGTGATTGTTGGAAGGAGGTCTTGCCAAACAACGTGTACGTTTTTGTTGACACTGCTGCATCCAAAACAACTGGTACAGGCCTTTTTCAGGGTCGCCCAGCACAGCGCTGTGTCCTTTCAAATTATGCTAGCCCAGGTTTGACATCGACATGGTTCGGGACCTGCTGTAACGGAACTGCTGTACCTGGAACAAGCTGTACTTCATACAATGCGACGCACATTGCACCGTGGTGTTTGCCACAATGTCCAAAGATTCCTTATCCTTGTACAGATGTCTACCCCGGTTTACCCACATGCGATTCTGGCACGGTTGGACAAATTTTTGTCGATGGGCTTGCCATGGCCTTTTTCCGACTTGTCCGGTGTGGTATCTTTCAGCTTGTCCCAGGTGGTGGTGGGCAGGGTCTTCCATACAAAGCTGTCAGTGCATGGGATGCAGCCATTATTATGACAAGTCTAGCTTGGCAAGCGTCCTTGGTGCTAGTTAGTTGGGGTTATTCGTTGATCGCGTGGTTGATTAGCTACATTTTGATTAGCATTATCATAACCGCAATTCAGTATACGCTCGGTATAATCGGGCTTCTTTGCGTCACGTGCCTTCCTGTTATCGCAATCATTGAACCTGTAGTGAATGTGATCGCGTTCATTTGGAACATTGGAGCAATCTTTCTTACGTTGGTTGCAGCGCTTTTGTCATCACAGTTGATTACTACCAATTCAGAGATTATCAACTCGACGTTCATACCAACCTTGGGGCGTGCACAGATTCCGACTGCGGCGCCTCATGCACATGACTGGCAACAATGGTGGAATTCGGGACATCGTGTAACACGTGTCAACAAGCGCTTTGATTTGATCACAACGGCAAAAAATCCACAATTGGCCAACTGGAACTCATTCGTCCGTTTTATGACAGAGAACATTGTGAACATTACAAATGATGACTACCCTGTGGCATTGGTTGTCACGGACGCGATGTTCGGGTATTATACGGACGACTGTTTGTCGGATTTGCGGTCTTGTGTATGCCGTAACTTGAACATGACGGGGCTTTGCGATTGGAACAATGAGACTGACTCGGTTTCACCGGCCGATGTTACCGACGCTCAAGTCCGGGCATATCTTGCGCAACAAAAGTTTCAAGGCACATCTGAATCATGTGTATTGTTGTCACAAAAAGCGGCAAGCGAGATGTTGAACACTGCCGAGAACATACTCTATGTTGACTGTGTGAAGCAGTTAATCATGGGAGAGCGTTTACATGTTGCCGTACCAGCCATACCCGCGGATGCTATTCTTCAGGGTTGGACATCCCTTCCCCGGATCATGTACGGATTGTACGAGTGGTTGCAAGATGTACATGTCAAACAGGATGAGCGAGTGAAACGTGCCATCCCGCTAGACTTTGACAAGGACCCGGAACTATCCATGGAACAACATGTGAAAGACCTCGCAGCGTTCCGCGAGCAACTACGTTCTCATTCACGCGCGGCACGACAACGAAGCCTTGTACCTGGCACTCCGGAACCACTAACGTGTTTTGAAAGGGAACATTTGACATGGAATCCTTTGTATGAACAAGTTTCCGTGATTGAGTACAAGTGGCGCAGTGGTTATATGACGCGTTTGATGAAACGGGTGGCGATGAATTATAGGGCCATGAAGGAAGATTTTGCGAGCACTACGGTGGTTCCGATTGACATTCTCGATGTCTCAAGTCGACATGCCGCGAAACTCGGCCAAGCGCTCAGACGGTTCCCCGACTTGGTAAAAGTGTGGGTTGAAGGCACAATGAGCCTTGTGACCACGCTACATGACGAAGGTCTATCATCGCTTGTCAAAACTGCTTGGGTGCGACATTCCGAATTACGTGCACAAGCATCACGTTTACCAGTCCCCGAGGACATTGCTCAAACCCGTGTAGAGACTTGGGAGCGTTTTGTGCAAACCCCGGTGTACCGTTGGTATCTTGGAGAGTCCGCCTCACCCTTTCCGACAACCATTGTGAGCCCCCAAATGTCCGAGCATCTCTCTCGGTTGTATCGGGAACGCAAGCAGTACGCTTCTGAGCACCCCGAGGACACGACGACTATTTTCAACGGATATGGCATTCCCCAACACTTCAGGCGCATCTTTGAGCACTTGTACCGGCGCTACGTGGGTCGCTTTAACATTGAGACGGACGCGTTGCACCGTGTCAAGCGTGTCTACTACCAGGTTTATGACACCCTGTATCCTGGCCAGCTGACTGAAGATCAGCACAAGCGTTTTATCCTGGATGACAATTGTCCCATTGTCAAGCGCAGTGTGGATTTGGCAGTCAATGTGGTCCAGCGGTGTGCCGCCAAGGCCTCGAACCAGACGCAAAACTTTGCCAACAACTCGTTGCGAGATCAGGTCATGCGCAACGTGATGCAGGCGACTGGAAAGTACATGCCAGAGTTGCTCAAGGACATGCGCCGAACACCCCGGGATGTTGAAGATCACTCTCTTGTGGACAGCATTTACCCCCCAGACAAGTACGAGTGGAAGACGTGGAGCGAGGTGGTGGGTTCTCCAGCTCGACCAGGAAATTTGGAGTGGCGTCGACCTCGGCGCATTCTCAATCGGGACGTGCGCCGGGACCAGGTGTGGCGCAACATGACCCACAAGCACCACTTCAGACCCCGAACGGCTCTCCAGAGTTTCAACTTGGTCAACTGGTTCTTGAACGCCTTTGACTCAATTTTCAGCACCAATGTGGCTGGAAATTTGGCCACATTTTTCTACGACTTGCAAGCATTTGTTCTAAACAATTCAACCGATCCAGCGGACTTTCCCAACTTTGGACTTAAGGGATGGGTGAACTTTATCGTTGAATGTGACTTTGACACCAACTTGGACTGTTCACTGGGCATTGGACTGGAGGCTGCCTTAGGCTATGTCGGTTTGGGCTTTATCATTGCCTTTATCGCCATTCCACTCATTTTTCCATCCATTTTGACCATTTTGGCTTCGACAACGCTCTTCATCTTCTTTTTAATCTTGGTGGGTATCATTGGGTTTGGATGGTCACCCCGATGTGCGCTGTTGACGCCCGTGTTCATTTTCGGCTATCGCGTGGCTTTTTGGATTTTTCCCATTACCATTGCGTTCCCCGAATGTCTGGTAGACGAAGTCTTGAATCTTCTCGACAAGTACATTACCACCTGCTATGCCTTCCTCTGGCCTTCATACATGGTCAATGGTCCAGTATGTCCCCGTTGTGATCTTCGCATTGACTTTGTGAGCTGTATTGACACTGTGGGAATGGGAGATGGACTTTCCAACTTCCTCTACTTGGGCTACAATTTGATTGGGGTTCCCTTTTGCAATGTTGCCAACACCTTTGCGACATCCATTCTCGGCAAGTGGATTCCTGGGTTACCCTCGTATGTCCTTTCAACGTGCGACATGTTTATCCAGGCGACCAACACACAGCGAGATCGCCTCAATTGGTGTTTTTGGTCCACATTACCCATTTTGGTGCTTCCTTTGACCATTACAGTGATTGGAGCAACCTTTGTGGCCTTTATAGTTCCCGCCATTTTCGATGTTATTATTGCCGTCTTTTATTTGATCCTGGCCAGTCCCCTGAGTATCATTTGGGGAAATCCCCAGTGGTTGCCCAGTGGTGGCATGGGACGCCAGAGGGATACCGAGGACGATGAAGA
>ERZ650304.302-NODE-302-length-28761-cov-11.405873_pt1 | contig 28761 bp, 30 predicted proteins | sample MGYA00376240_ERZ650304 | MGnify/ENA primary metagenome ERZ650304 (study PRJEB26733, sample SAMN07839271) | wastewater metagenome | biome: small river; feature: stream; material: water | place: USA: North Carolina | collected 2016-03-01 ... | reverse complement strand
CTCTTCCGATCTCGACCAGCGCAGTCAAATTTGAGTTAGAAAATCTCTTAAAGGCGCCCTGGGCGCTGTGCTGCTGTTTGTATCGGTGCCGGCAGGGGCGCAACCGAGGGCGCTAAATCCGATTCGAAATTCCCTTTCGTCTGGGAGTGCATTGGGAATCTTCCGGGAGTCATGGGTACGACTCGACAGCGGAATCAATCCCAGGCACGATCGATTCCGATCATGATCAGAAAAAAACCGAGCTCCGGCACCGGCGGGAGAAAGGGACCAGCGCCCCCTCGGAAGAGGGCATCTCCCACAAGGCGCGCGCCGAGTAGTCCACCTCAAGCCGTGAAGCCAAAGAAGCCAAGCGGCTGCCAGAACCGGCGCCGAGCCAAGGAGCGCAAGGCCCAGCTGGAAGCGGCCGAGGGCGCGCTTGCACTGCCCCCGGAGGTGCTCGACCGCATCGGCCCCCCGCCCGAGGATCCTACAAAGGTGCTGCCGTGGGTCAACCGGGCCATGGTCGAGGTTACCTGCCTGATCCTGCATCAGGTGGGGATCAATATCTTTGAGCGTGCGCGCCATCTGCGCGAGATGGCCAAGGCCCTGGGGATGGTGTATCCCCGTGCCGAGGTCGAGGAGCTGCTCCGGCGCCTGATCGACGGCATGGCAGGGAAGAAGGACAAAAGCGGGGGCACCGAGGCCCTGGGCGCTGGCGATTGGAAGCGGCCCGTCATCGCGGGCGACACGCCCACGGACCACCCTGTATAGAGGATGAACCCAGCAGCTCAGATTCGCGAGCTCTCCCGGAGGGAAGAGCATCGCCATGTCGACATGGCGATGCTGCTGCGCCGAGGTCGCGGCGGGGAAACGCTCCTGTGTGCCGGAGGCGTCTGGGACCAGGTAGACCAGGCCTTCCGAATCAACCCGCTCAACGGCCAGCGGACCGAACCGTCGAGCGCGCGGGTTATGACGCTCAACGAGGCGCAGACGCCCCTGGCGCGGTGGTATGCGCTGGAACTGGCCAAGTTCTCCCAGGGCTACAAGCGGGCCAACCGCATGGCCCTGGCGATCGGCGACCGGCGCAGCGGGAAGACGGTGGGCACCTGCGCGCTAGCCACCTGCACCGCCATCGAGGTGCCGCGGGTGGGCTGGCATGGCCTCATCGCATGGGTGGTCGGCCCGGCCAGGCCGGAGATGCAAGAGCTCGACCGGTATCTTAGCTGGATGATGCCGGCCGCCTGGTACCGGCAGGGCATCCAGGACCATGTTTACCGGCTGATCACCGGTGCCGAGGTCTACACGATCAGCGCAGACAACCCGCGCACCCTCAAGCGCGGTGAAGCGAACATCGTCCTCATCAACGAAGCGCAGAAGATGCCCGTGATGGTGCTTAGCAACGCCATCATGGGCACGGTCGACAACGATGGCGTGTGTTTGCTGGCGGCAAACCCCCCGGAAGACCGCCGCGGGTATTGGGTCTGGCAGATCCGCAAGGGCGTGAAGCAGGGGATCATCCCGGCGACCGAAGTGTTCGACCTGCAGGCAAAGGACAACGAGTTCCTCGATCAGGATGCCCGCACCGACGCCTTGCGGATTTTGGAAATCATCGATCCCGACGCCGCACGAATCGACGGTGGAGGCGAGTGCCTGCTCGATGAGGGTAAGGCACTGCCCTGGTTCGACCCGCAGATTCACGTCAGACCGACGCCGGACGAAGTCGCAGACATTACCAACCGCCTGGTCAACATCACGCGGCTGGTCACCCACCGCCGCGTCGGCAAGGCGTTTGCGAGCGCGATCGGGCTGGACTTCCAGAATCACCCCTACATGCCGGCGGTGGAGTACGAAGTCTATGGGACGCGGCGGCTACGCGAGTACCTGGAGGACCGGATCGAAGCCTCGCAGCTCGACCCGGAGGTGGACGTACCGCACTACTGGATCGTAAACGATGCGCACACCCCCACGAACTCACACGAGCACGACTTGGCCGATGTGATGTACGAGGCAGGCATGCGCCGCGAGCGGTCCTATTGCGTAGGCGACGCCTCGGGAACCTGGCAGTCCAGCGAGCGCAAAGGCCCTGGGGACGACAGCTTTACGATCATGAGGTCCCGTGGGTGGACGGTGGTTCCCCCGTTTGAGGTTCGAACCGACCGCCAGGACGCCAAGCCCCAGAACCCCCGGCGCCCATACCGCATCAATTTGGCGCGGCGGCTCTGTGGAATCCCTCCCGAAGAGGCGCAGAAGCGGGGCGTGCGCGTCACTAAACCGCGCTGGTTTGTACACCCTCGCTGCAAGTTCAGCATCAAGCAGCTGCAGGACTGCGAGCTCAAGGCCAGCACGTACAGCGGCGAACTCGTGCCAGTAGCCTACGCTGCGCATCTTTACGATGCCGCTACGTACGTGCTATGTCACCTGGAGCCGCGGCCCGAAGATCAGACACAACCCGATCTTCCGGACCATCTTGAGAGCCTGCTCCTGCAGCTCAAACGTCGATAGCTAGAAGGGGAGATCTATGACCGATTCTGCAAATGCGAAGAACGCCGCCGCCATGGCGCAGTTGGAGGCAACCACGGCCAAGCTGGTTGGGATGGCCGGTGAGCCAATCGAGGTCGATGAGGGCGACATCCGGGTCGCCCTTCCCATCGTGACCGACACCGAAGTCCCGGCTGCAGCTGCACAGCAGCCCGTGCTACCTGACTTGCGTCGGAGTCAGCTCACGGTCCGGCTGACGCATGACAACATGACGGAGCTGCTCGCGGATGTGTGCGCCACGCGCTACCCCTGGATCGGGAGAATCGTGGCCGAATGGCTGCCCGACGCTGTCACCGGCAAGGCCATCGCCGTGTGCGAGGTGTCGCTGCTGCTACCGGTGGGCATGAGCTATGACGACCAAGAGAACTCGTTCATCACCTCCCTGGGCAAGGAGGGCCGAAAGAACCGGGACATGCGCGACACCATCAAGCAGATGCGCGGCCTGCTCGACCGGTACGACGGCGACGCGACGCGCTGCCGCAATCTGCTCACCCAGGCCGGGGTCGCAGAAACCGTGGAGTCCGATCCCGACCCCGCAGGCAACGTGGCTGTCACGGCCCTGAGCTTGCCCGAGCGGCTCAAGCTGCTCATCGACGTTGCCAGCACCCGCGGTGGCGATCCCGCCGGGGATGGCCAGGTGGGCACCTATGGGCCAGCAGACGGCGGTGCCGCCTATGCTTCCGTGCCGCCCCTCGAAGGAGTTACCCAGCTCACCGGGTAGCCGGGTAACTTCAGCGCGACCACCCCGCGGCCCGTGGGAGACTCGGGCCAGATGCTCCCCACCGAAGGCGAGATACAAGCCCGCGTCAATGCGCTGCGGGACGACGGACTGGACTTCTTGCGGGGGGGCGCCGACTCCTCGTACCACCGCAGTATGCCGGGCATTGGGATGCCCGAGGTCCCCACCGTATCGATCGCACAAAGCGACCAGGCCAAAGCTGCTAGCGACGAGGCCCTCTTTGGCGCCATCAGCGCCAACGCGGGACCCTTCCGCGACCGCTACAAGATGTATCCCGGCAACGACCTCACGCCCAAGAGCGTGGGGGGCATTCTCCGCCAGGCGGATACAGGGATCATCTACCGGTGGCAGGAGCTGGTGCTGCAGATCCTCAAGCGCGACGCTCGCGTAGCCAGCGTGCATCGCGGCCGCCGCATCTCTGTGGGAGGCCGTCACTTTCGCGTTCGACCGCACCAGATGCGGGACCCGCGGGATCAACCCATCGCTCAGGCCATGGCGCACTTCGTCAGCGAATGCATGGATGGTCTATCGGGCTGGAAAAGATCCGTAGCCTACCTGCTCCTGGCACCCTGCGCCGGGCTGGCGTCGGTCGAGCCCATTTATCGCTACAGGCATGTGAACTTTCCGTTCGAAGGCCGAAACATCGCCTTCGATGCCATCGCCGGCGAAGACATGCGCCGGGTCTATGGGCGTCACTTTGCCCTGAATAACGACAACAGCAGCGACGAGCCAGACAGCATCGAGTATGCGGCGGGGCAGCTCCCTTACAAGGTCGTGCAAATCGACGGGCAAACGCCGCTGCTCAATGTCGGGCGGGGGCACATCTTCCTCCCGCGGCACAAGTTCATTTTTCATACCGCATATGATGAAGGCCTCATCCAGGAGCGCGGCTGGATGCGGACCGCGGTCTGGCTCTCAAGCCTGAAGCAGCGGGTCATATCGCTGTGGGTCGAGTTTCTGAATCGATTTGGCGTGCCCAACGTGCGGGGGCAGGTCCCCTATAATCTTTGGTCCGACAAGCGGCGCGCTGCGATGTACCAGCGCTTCTTGCAGATTTTCGGCGACGGCCTGGCCACGCTCCTGCCCGAGGACTTGAAAGTCACTGTCGATGCGTACCAGGCCGGGGGGACCTCCCGCGATGCGTTCGCCTCCTTCATTGGCTGGGTGGATACGCAGCTGGCCATCCTAGGGCAGGGCGAGCATCTGACCATCGAGATCGCTGGGACTGGTAGCTACAACGCCGCCAGCGAGCAGGCGAACGAGAAAAAGGCCATCATTGAAGATGACGACCAGGCGCTCTGCGAAACGATCAGGGACCAGTGGTTTTGGTCGCTGATCGATTTGAACAAAGACGATTTGGCGGCGGTGATGAGCGTCCACCCGCAGAAACTCCTCGCCGCCAGGCCGGATGCCGTGTTCAGACTCGAGACCAGGACGAGCCGCAAGGAGCGCTTGGAGGAGTTCAAGATCGCCAAGAATGAACTTGGAATGGATATCACCGAGCGGCAGGTTCAGGATGAATGTCTATTCGATATCCCCAGCGCAGGCGACCGGCTAATTCAGGGCGCAAAAATTCAAGTTTCCCCCGGGTCTGCCATCGTGCCTGTCGGGGGACCCTCCGTCCGGAATCCTGGCGACGCCGAGGCGCAGCAGAGCGACGCAGCCGTCAAGTCCGCCTTAGAGCCTTAATCTCGCGTCCTCTTTGATTTCGGTTTATCGGCCGCTGGCCACTTGACGCCCTCCTGGGCGCAAAACGCGGCCGCGCCCGCGCGCGCAATATCCGCCTTGGTAATCGCCTCCATCGTTCTGCCGCGATACTTGCGCATTGCAGTTTCGACAGCATTTGTCTCACTCGCAGTGAGCTTCCCCCCGAACAGTAGGTCCCTGTGCATGAGTAGCACGGTATTCCAAGCATCCCGAGCAGTCAAGGAGCGCTGGGTAACTCGGTAACTAGGTAACTTCCGTTGTTACTGCAAAGGAGCGCGGCGAGACTGCAGGCATGAGCAGCCCGCGCTCTCTGTCGCGACATCCTTTCACTCAAGAAGCCCCGGTCGCCATGCCGGGGCTCGCTTTAGACTCCCAAGACCCAGCCGTCACGAATCCGGTCTTTGTGGAGTACTCGGGGCAAGAGTTGCAGGCCCTGGCACAGCGGGATGATCTGGGGTCCGTTCTTGCCAGCCCGGAAGTCGGGATGGTTAGCGTGCTGCTGCGTCCGCGCGTCGCCATCGATGTCAATGTGGCCACCCTGGCAGGACTTGGCACGTATCAGGCCGTCGCGCTCGCAGACGGGGATCTCATCCTGCTCTGGGGTCAGACCGACCCGACACAGAACGGGCCCTGGGTCGTGCATGCAGATATCAGCGGGGTTGCACAAAACTGGACGCGGCCGGCGCTGCCCTTTGGGCATGGTGCCTCGGCGTTCGTTCTCGCGGGTACCTATGCCGCCAAGATTCTGCAGAACACGACCGTTTCGCGGATCATCTACGGCACCACGTCAATCAGCTTCGTCCTGGCGTCGGCTGCCGGGGCTCCCGCCGCGCACGCCGCGTCCCATAAGGACGGCGGGGCGGACGATCTGCTCAGTGCGCCCGGGGAAATCGGCCGTGTTACCCCGGCCAAGGTGAACGGAACGGACTTCTACTTGGGGACCAGCGCTGGATCGCCCGCTGCCGGAAAGCTCCAGTTGTCCGCCACCGCGAGCCAAGACAATCTGGTCCTGACCGGGCCCGCTGGGAACAACGTGTCCGTGGGGCAGGTTCCATCAGCGGGGACTGCGCGCGCCGCCAAGCGAACGCTGTCGATCACCATGGCGAATAACGGAACGTACGATTTTGACAACGCAAACCTCGGCGGATCCGCGGTCATCGCCAGCTCGGACGGATCTGTGTTTGCCGCGATCGGCTTTTCGACCGCAGCCGTTCCTACGACGGGCGGCCAAACCTACACCAACTTCTCCACGACCCTGACGACCGCCAGCAAGCTGAATGTCGGGGCCAGTGGCGGCAAGCTGCGGTTTGAAAACAAGACGGGCGGCGCGCTGTCGCTCGTGGCTGACATCACCCTGTTCGTGTCTGCGTAAATGCGCAACGCACTACTCCTCGCCGCCTTGTTCTACGGAGCCTGCGCGCCTGCGCTGCTGAGCCAGGCAGCCCCGCCTCGTCCTTCGCAAGACGATAGCGATTTCTCGGCGGACGGCACTCCTCTAGAGAAGGAGCCGCCCAGCCAGGAAGAGAAAGCCGCGGGCCACGCCTTCCGCGACATATACAAGCCGGTGTTGCTGGACTGCAACGACTGGTCCGCTTCGATCAAACAGGCCGAGAGACCTTGTGCAAAGAGCTTGTTTGTCGATGGGTGCGGAGAGAAAGACGACGCGGGCAAACCCACGGGGCAATACCGGGATAATGCCTGCCCTGCGTGCGATACGCTGCTAAGGCTGCGCGAGAACGCGCGAAGCGCCGGTTGTGCTGGATGACTGACCGCGCCGCTGCCAGTCGCAATGAAAGTCGGTGCCTGAGCCTGGCCCCACCACCGGCTGGTCTCTTCGAGGCCGAAGATCCCAAGACTAAAGTCTGGGACAGCTTCGCTCCAGTCTGGGGAGAGGTCGTCAAGTGTGGCGAGAAGTCGCGCTTCGACGAGGTCACCTACGCGCAAATGCTGGCCGAATTGCGGGCGCGCAACTTGCGCGTCTACATGGACAACGACCACAAGACCGCGCGCCTTGGATGGACCACTGAGGAAGTGGAGGCGCTCGCGTACTATTGCGCAGTCGCAGTCATGCACGAGGGCAAGGTGTTCGACCTGGTCAAACTGGCTGGGCACACCTGTTGCGACCGGGTCCCCGTGGACCCCGCCGCCCACCCGGAGGGGATGGCGGGCTTTCGCTGCACGGTGACGCCATACGGCCGCGCGAAGCTGCCGAACTACCAATCGCTGTCGATTCAATTTGACCCCGCCGGGGTCGACGAGAAGGGGCACCAGACAGGCCAGGTCCTGATCTGCGTGTCCGCCACCAACGGTCCTCATATTGCCGGCGCCGGACCTCCCGGCGGGCAGTTCAGCAAAGGAGCCAGTTTCGACATGGCCGACGAGAAAAACAAAGAGGGCGGGGCGATGGACCCCCAGATGACTCCCGAGCTGCAGCAGCTCGCCGCCGTGCTGGGTCTCCCCGAAGGCGTCAGCATGGCGGCCATCATCGGGGCGGCCCTCGCCGTAGTGACCGCTGCCGGCGTCAAGGGCGAGCCCGATGGCGACGAGCCCATGATGGAGGCGGACGAAGATGCCGCCGCCGCCGAGGCCAAGCGCATGGCGGCCGACATGGACCCGAACATGGCACCCGGCATGAAGAAGTATGAGGACGACGCCGGAATGATGCCCGAGCAGATGGGCAAGAAGTTCCGCCGTGCCGTGACCCGAGCGATTGCGCGCGCCTACGCATGCCGCCGCGCCGTCGGCATGCTCTCCAAGGAGCTCGATACCAAGGCGGGTCCCAAAGCAGTCCTGCGCGGCGCGGCCATCCTCAAGGCCAAGGTCCCCGAGGCCGGCGAGCTCGCGCGGCTGGCGAGCGAGTTCAAGGAGTACAAGCGCAAGTCCGATGAGGAGCGCGCCCAGGAGGCCGCGGCGCGCGCCAAGACGGAGGCGCACGCCTGGGAGGTGTCGGTCAAAAAGCTGCTCAACGCCGCCGGCCCCACCAACGCGCGCATCTTCGACAAGGTCGGCGATGAGGAGCTCAAGTGCCGCGGCGGTGATGGGCGGCTCTCTGGCGACAAAGCCAAGACGATTTTTGCGACGGCGGCCAAGTACAAGATGTCGCCGACCGAGGTCGAGCAGATGATCCCGGCGCACGGCTTCAGCTTCACGGCCGATGGCAGCCCCAAGGGGGGCAAGGGCGGCGGCGCCAGCTCGGGCTCGGACTTCCCGCGTGCGGGCTCGGAGTCGGCCGAGAACATGATCGGCGGCGATCACTCCGCCAAGATCCGCGAGTTCCAGACGCAGTACGCCAAGGACAGTGGCGGCAAGCGGATCATCACCCGTGTGGCCGGCGCGATCTTGTCGCCGATGCTCGCCGCTGGAAACTACGACTACGCTCGCGCCAAGGAGCATGCTGACCGGCTCGGGCCCGACTCGTTCCTGGGAGGGAAGTAAGATGGCCTCTTCGACTGCGCGCGCGCCCATCCTGGGCTTTCAGCCGTCCATTGTGCTGGCGGCGTCTATCGCGGCCTACAACTACGGCCGGTGGGCCAATAACGGCCTTGGCAACCAGGCCGTGGCCCCCACCGGCCGCCGGTCGCTGCGCCTCTGCGGCGTCAACAACGTCAACCACGTCGCCGGGCAGACCAACGACAGCGGCGAAGCGAACGTGTTTGGCTGGACGCGCGAGAACCTCGCCAACCTCCGGCCGCCGGGTGTCAGCGAAGGGTCGGTCACCCTGCAGCAGGGAGACCCGATCCACTGCGCCAACACTGCGGGGCAGTCCGAGCCCTACCGCCTGGGCACCGGGACCACGATGGTCATGGGGTTCAGCCGCGAGCAGTACGTCAATAGCGGCACGACGGCGGTGCCCTTCGTGCTGCAGCTGTCACCCCACCTGGTGGTGCAGGCGATGGAGGTCAGGGGCTTCACCCGCGCCATCGTGGCCAACAACACGCGCTACATCGGCAACGACGCAACCGAGCTGTCTGCGGTCGAGACGCTGTTCGAGGCGCCCTGGGACGGCGTGCTGCAGGGTCCTCTGCGCATCAGCGTGGAGGCGAGCGGCGGTACGCCGGCCGGCACCATCACGGTGAGCGTGATGGTCAAGCCGCCTGGCGGGTCGTGGGCGCCTGCGCAGGTCGGCACCACGCCGGCGGACTGGTCGGTTGCCCTGGCGGCCAGCGGTAGCGTGACCGCCGCCTCCGATGTCACCGCCGCGCTGCCGAGCGGCAACTCGCTGGCCATCGTGGCCGGCACCAAGGTCGGCTTCAAGAGCGTCAAGGATAGCTCGGTCGCCAACGTCGCTCAGCTGAACGCGCGGGTCGCCTTCGTTTAACTCGATCGCTGCGGCTGCGCGCACCCGATGCGCCAGCCTCCCCAGGAGGGGATAGTACATGGCCTTTAAGCTCAGGAACGGTCTCTACATCGAGAAGGCGGCCACCGACATGATGATCGCCTACGACACGGAAGAGGCGATGAAAGACGGGTGGCTGCGCCCTCAGTTCTGGCGCCGGCGCAACACCGATCAACTCAGCGGGATCTACCGGCAGCAGGACATTGACGACCAGCTGCGGCTTTATGACACCGAGGTCGCCTTCTCGGGGACCCAAGACGGCGTCTCTGAAGTCAGCTTCGAGATGGACACGGACATCCCGTTCAAGGCGCGCGCCTTCGCGCTGGAGGGCGTGATTGACTACGTCGAGAACGCGGCCGGCGACCCCGTCATCAACTATGCCAGCCGCGTCACCCAGGACACGCAGTTCAAGTTCTTCAATAGCCTGGAGGGCTACTCCGTCTCGAACCTGCGCAACCCGGCGCTGCTGACGCAGTCGATTCCGCTCAGCAACGCCGAGCGCTTGGATAACTACGCCAGCTCCGCCAGCAATCCCATCGCCCAGCTCATCGCCGCCAAGCGGCTCATCCGCCAGGACACCGGCAAGATCATGAACCGGGTCGCCATCGACGCCGATGTCTGGGAGTGGGGCTTCAAGCTCCACCCGTACATCATCGCCCGCGCGCCTGTGCAGGTGGCGCCGAACATCCTCGGGGCCGGGGCGACGATGACCAAGGAGCTCCTGGAGAAGATCCTGGAGATCCCCGAGGGCTCGATCGTCATCTACGACAAGCGCTACAACCCCGCGCGCCTGGGCGAGACGCCCAAGAATAAGCGCAAGTCGCACCTGGGCAGCGACATCATCTGCGCCTACGTCGAGGATCCCAACATCGCCTCCACCGGGTTTGGGCACGAGGTGGCGTTCACCGGCCTGTCCGAGCTGCCCAGCGACTACCCGTTCGCCATCCTCACCTACGAGGATCTCAAGCGGGGTCTGTACGGCAGCCAGCGCGTGCGGTTCGTCTCGCTCGCCAACTGGATTCCGACTCGGCCGCAGTCTGCCGTGCGCATCACCAACACCGTCGACCTGACCGACCTCAAGAAGTACGGCTACAACGGGTACTCGGTCCTCGACTAGTTCGCCAACCAGGGGAGAAGCAAGATGGCAAGAACGGAACAGGGGCCGCAGAACGCGGCTCCGCGCGACCAGGACACCCGCGGCGCCGATGCGGAAACCGTCAGCCTCAAGCGGGCTGATCTTCTGCTTCTGCAGAACGCGGCAGCTGAGCAGCTCAAGACGGCTAACGAGCTTGCGCTGCTGCGGGAGAAATACCAGATCGCGATGGACAATGATGCGAGGGCATCCGAGTTCCTGCGCGAGACCAAGCAGCAGGCCGCGCTGCACAAGCAGAGCCTGGAGGATGCCGAGCGGCGCGCCGCAGCCGCGGAGCAGCGCGCCGGAGCGCTCGCCGAGCAGGCCCAGCGGGACACCGAGCTCATCGCTCAGCTGCGCCAGCAGGTGCTCGGGGCCATGACGCCCACCGGTGCGCAGGAGCTCGCCGAGGTGCCGGCGGGCATGCGCCGGGTCATCACGCTGCAGCCCTACAGCTACGACGGGGAAGGCCGGCAGCCCAAGATGGTGCCCAAGGAAACGGTCATGGTCGTGCCCGAGAAGGACTACCAGATGGACCTGCTCCGGAAGTTTCCGCACCTTCTGGACTACGCCGAGCACCTCAAGCGCAAGGCAGCCAGCGCCGAGCGCGAGGCGCAGCCCGTCAACCACAGCCGCGAGGCCCTCAATCAGGTGCTGGACCAGGTCGATACGGTCATCGCGCTGCGCAGGCAGCAGCAGGCCGAGACGGCGAAGCTGCTGCTTCGCCCGGAAGTGCTCGCAGGGCAGCTGAGCCAGTAGCATGCGCGCCGAGGTGGTGGACCGATACGCGCGCGAGGTGGGGGGCGTCCGGGTGGTACTCGAGCCCGGACAGGTCATCGACATGCCCGATGACGAGGTCCTCGCGGAGAAGATCCGGCGCTACCCGCGCGTGGTTCCGTTCGTGCCAAAGACCGCGGAGCAACTGAACCAGGAAGAGGACGACGCAATTGCCTCGCGCGAGCTAGCGACCGGGGCGCTGCTGCAGCGGGCGGCGGAAGAGTTTTCCGAGCTTCCACTGGAGATGCGCGAGCTCCAGACCTCGCGCACCCTGCAGACCATGGGCTGGCAGCCCCGTGAAGTGCGCGGCGAAGTGCGCGGTGAGCCGCCCGAGATGAGCCTGCCGGAGGCGTTCGAAAAGCTCACGGGCATCCCGACGCCCGAAGGGGCGTTCTGATGCCTCGGCCGCTTATTCTGTGTCCCTGGGAAGGGGTCCAGCTTCTGCTTGGCGGTGAGCAGGAGGCCATCAAGATCGGCGACCCCGTACGCACCGGGATGGTCTTCGAGGCGTTCAAGACCAAGGCCATGCAGTACGGGACGACCGAAGTCCTGATGGCCTACGGCGTGCAGAACGAAGTGAGCTCGCTGCAGCCGCCCTACGATCCGACGCTGGTCCAGCTGGCGGAAATGGCCTCGGCCATCTGGTTCTGGAATGTCGGCACCGGCAATCAGGCGCTGCCGCCCGGACTGGAGACGATCGGAGAGAAGCTCGCGCAGACGCTGGAGCTCATGACGCAGCGCAAGCGCAACCCAGCGCAGGACCCCGAAGCGCCCAATCAGCATACGATCTCCGAGGTTGACCCCGACCCTGATGGTGTCGGGTGGACCCGCAGATCGCTGGCCTCAGCAGGGTACGGATGAACGTCACGGCCTCGGTGGACATCGGCGATATCCTCGATCTCGCCGCCACGTTCCTAGACGGCCGCAAGGCCGCCGAGGATCTGACCAAGCGTCTTGTGCGCACGGTCGCCGCAGACAGCCGGGAGCGCTTTGAGGCGGGCGGCCCGGGCTGGGCTCCACGCCAGCAGTCGGATGAGGAGACCGCGGAGCAGGTCAGCAAGGCAATCGAGGAGACCAAGCAGCGCTCGGTGGAGATTGTGCGCAAGAAGCTGTGGAATGATTTCCGGCGCGCTAAGCGCAAGGCTTCGCCGGAGACCGCTCAAAGCAGGTACGCCCTGGTCCGCGAGTTTGAGCGGCGTGTATCGGGAGGCCTTACCGGTTACTCGCTGGTCGAGGCCAAGGACGAAAAGAAGCTCTCCAGGCAGCTGGCGTCCGTGGAAGGGCGGCTCAAGCGCGCAGCAGAGAAAGTTGCCGGTAAGGTCCTTGGCAAGCTCGCGCAGGCCAACAAGTCCTCCAGCCGCGGCCTAGAGGGCGAGGTTCGCAACATGGCCAAGTTCTCGGCCGCGCAGAACGAAGGCGGCCAGGTAGGAAACCAGGCCGTGCTGCCAGCTCGTACATTTCTTGGGGACACCCCGGAGCTGGAGGCGCGCCTGGAGCACACGACCGAGACCTGGCTCGGCGGACTGGGAGGTGGGTGATGGCGCACCGGACTGACACGCAATTGGACTACCGCACCTGCGTGCGCCAGGTCGAGCAGGCGCTGGTGCGGCGACTGGCTCTGGCGTTCAAGGAGCGCCGCCCGCCGGTGCTCGACAAGCCTGCGCTGCGCGCCATCGGGCCGCGGACGCTCTACCCCGGCGACCTTGTGTACGTCCAGCAGGTGGGCCGCTGCTTCGCGTGGGCCGCGGGTCGCTCCGAGCCGGACGATGACGGCTCGACCATCGCGCCCACTAACTGGACGCACCCGGCCACCGGGGTGCAGCTGCCTGGCGTCTGGGTGGAGCAGACCGACGCCACCCCATATGCGCGGCGCGAAGACCCGCACACGCGCCCGCTGTGTGCAATTCCGGACGGATATCTGCGCAGCGTCGAGCTGTATCAGGGCAGGCCCGACACGGAAGACCTGTTCAACCGATTCACGGGCCGCCGCCCGCTCCTGGCCGTCCGCTACGCGGGCGACACCCGCAAGCGGCAGACTACATCGCCCGCGACGTACCGCGTCGAGATGCAGTTTCAGCTTATCGGACTGAGCTACCACCCGCGGCGCGGCGGCGAGGCCCTGGAGGGGGCGACCATCGCTAGCCAGGCCGCCGATGCCGCCACCCAGCGCGTCATCGAGCAAGATCCCGGGCTGTTCAGCATCCTGGGCGATGCGGACGACTGCGCCCAGGGCGACAGCGATGTCCAGACGGGGTATTATCACCTTGTCCCGGGGGTCGACACCGTCCTTCCTACAGGACACCAGATCCTGCAGGAGTTGCAGGCGCAGCGGCTCTTTGTCGGGGCTTCCAACATCACGGTCGTCTGCAACGTCCATCGGCCCGACCGAGACACCGAGCGGTTCTACTCGCTGGGCCTCACGACTCAAGCCGTGAACCAGCATCAGGTGACGGCCGCAGCGGTCCGTCCGGACAATGCCGTTCTTCAAGGCCTTGATGTGCCTTGGCCTCAGGTCGGCTTACGCACTGCCCCGCGTCCCGGTCGGGTCGCGGTCGCTGGGCGAGTGTTTGCGCTGAGCCCGTCGCAGGTCACCTTTACCGCCAACTCGGACACGTACCGGTATTGCTCGGCAGACGGGCGTCTACTTTACCAAGTATTTCCAGCGGGAAGCGAGCCGCCCACCACCCCACCCGGAGCGCTCCTTATCGGCGTCACGACGACCGACGGCGTTGGCATCGTCTTCGACGAGTTTGTCTGCGCCACTGTAATTGACCAGGACCAGCGCGACCTTGAAACCGTCGCGCCAGGGGAGACCCCATGAGCCACAAGATTCACGTGCGGCCGCTGCGCGACCGCGTGCCGGCGGACAACGGCGCACGCAGCTTCCTTCCCCCCCACGGCATGGTGCGCGAGGCTTCGCCTTTCTTTGAACGCCTGCGCCAGATCGGTGCAGCCGAGGTGCGCGCGCTGCCCGCCAGAGGCCAGCGCGTGATGATCCGTCCGGTCAATGGCTCACGAGCCATGGCCGCGGGGGTCTCCGAGTGGCAGGAGGCTCACGAGGCCATGCTGACCGATAACCTAATCCAATTTCCCGAGGAGGCGCTGGAAGGCGCACCGGACGATCCGGTGACCGACCAGGCGCAGCGCGAGGACGAGCCGCCGACATCCACCCCTGCGGAGGAACCCTCCAATGGCTGATCCGTTTGTTCTCAACACCGACCTGTCCAGCGCGCAGTGGACGCCCCTGGTGGCGATTCAGCTCCGGCTGGCGGGGCTGGGCGTGTCGCTCCAGAGCCTGCAGAAGCGCGTGCTGCTCCTTGGGCACAAGACCAGCTCGGGCACGGTCAAGCTGAACAGCGTCACGGCTCTGAGCACCCAGGACCAGGTCAATGGACTGTTCGGCCCCACCGGGGAGGTTGCGGCGCAGTTCGCGCACCTGCAGGCGCAGCTCGCTGCGGTCTCTGCGAGCGGTGCCGAGGTCTACGGGGTTGCCGTCCCCGAGCCCACCGGTGGCGTGCAGGCCACCCACCTCATTACGTTCCTGGCGCAACCGACGAGCGCGGGTCTACCCGGCACGAACACGGCCGCGCTCACCCCCCATGCCGTGACCGCGTACATCGCCGGCTGGCGCTTCCCGCTCGGAATCGCGGTGGGTGACACCTTCGCCGTTCTTGCCACGGGGCTGGCGGCGGTCATCACCCAGGCCATTGCCGCAGTCACCGGCCCAAGCAACTGCCCGATCGAAAGCGCAATCGCCTCGGGTCAGACTGTGATCGTGAAGGGGAGTCAGCGCGGGGCCTACGGTGAGGATCTGCCCGTTCGGATCGAATTCTCCGACCCCAACGGCGGCGTGGCGGCCTCGCCCGGGACCTTGGCGATTGGCGGACCCTCGACTGCCTCGGGCGCCATCGTGGTCGGGGCCGGGAGCCTGAGCACCACGACGGCGGTCGGCAGCGCGGACGCCGTGGCCACCCTGTGCGCCAACGTGACGGACACGTTGCGCTCGGCACCCAACAACCTGAGCGCGATGAACAACCACAGCGTGACGCCTGGCCAGGTGGTACTTCTGTATCAGACTGGCCACGTCGCGCACCGGATCGTCGCCTCTACCACCGCTACCGGCGTGACCACGACGCTCGCCGTGGGTACCGCCGGATCGGGCGTTCCGGACCTGACGGCAGCGCTCGCTGCGATTCAGAAGCTCGGGGCCTTCCGGGTCTGGGTCTTTCCGTGGACCGACACGGCGACCCTGTCGGCCCTGAGCGCGCACCGCGCCGCGCAGGCTTCGGGTGTCATCATGAAGGACCAGTTCCTACTGTATGGCGATACCCGGGACGAGGTCACCGCGGGCGCGGTCCCGCTGGCTCCCACGCCGCGGCTCACCACCACGCCCTTTGCGGCCGGCATCCTGTGCCCAGATGCCGAGGTGCGCGGAGTCGAGCTCGCCGCGCATGTGGCCGGGACGATCGTCTCCAAGGACACCCCGGCGTACAACTGGGACGGCGAGCCGCTGCTCACAACGGGCGCCGTGCCGCTAGGCGCGCCGCACCCCGATGCGCGTCTGGACCCGCTCACCAGCGCCAACACCGCGATGGTGACCTATCACCTTACGCCTCTGGTGGTGAGCGACGCCTCGAACCAGCTCGTCATCCTGCGCGGCGTCACGACCGCGCAGGTCGCCTCGGATGAGCTCAGCAACTGGTCGGTGGCCTTCTGTTTAGCCTACGCGCGAGCCTTCGCAGTCAACCGTCTGCGCGAGCGATTCATCGACTCGCACCTGATGCTCAAGCGGGTCGGGCAGCCCCAGAGCCCGAACACGATTACCGATGAGGCAGTCGCCGACTGCATCAAGGAAATCCTCGATGACCTGGAAAACGGCACCGGGGGCAGCCCGCCCGACGTCATCGACGGCGCGGACAACCTCAAGGCGATGGTCCGCGCCAAGTCGAGCAAGCAGAACGGGGGACGGATCGATGCCCTGTTCCCGGTGCGCGCCCCGCTGCCGGTCCACCAGATCGCCGTCGTCGAACAGCAGGTGCTCTGATGAGCTTCCAACAGATTCGCTACCTCCCCATGGAGGGGCAGCTGCAGGTGCTGCGCAACAACATCCCGATCGTCAATGCCTCGCGCATCTCGATCAAGCTCGCCACGCCGATCAGCAAGCAGAAGTCCGCCACCATCGTCGCCATCGCGCAAGGAGTGCCGGACCCGTCGGGGAACATCAAGCTCATCCCCGACGCCGATGGGACGCTGCCCAACAGCTTGGACCTGGCGCAGTACAACGGCTCCACGCTCGTCCTTGTCTGGGGGCGCCGCCGGTATCAGCTGAGCGGCGTGTTCTTCACGGACGCAAGCGCTGACAACGACCCCGGGGCGGGGTCGCTAGATGACACGGTGGGCTTCGAAGCGGCCACCATCAAGCAGCTCGCCTAAGTTCTGGCCCCCGCCGCCGTTTCCTCCCCTGGGCGGCGGCGGGGTTTGCCAGAACCCAGGGGAGTGCAGGGGATGCACATGCAGCTCGGAAAAGACTTCGCGCACGAGCCCAACAGCAAGACCGAGCCCGAGGGCGCGGCGTGCTTCAAGCTCATCGACAAGGACCGCCAGGAGCTCCAGGAGGTGCGCGTTCGCTTTGCGTACCTGGATGAGCTCGAGCGCGTGCTCGCCATTCGCGACGCGGACAGGTTCAGCGACAGCCAGAAGATCACCGAGACCGGAAGTCGCAACGGCGTGCGTCGGTGCTTTTTGCTCGCGGCGTGCCTGAAGACCCACACCGACATCGACGTCGCGTTCTTCACGGGAGAGGGCAAGGCGAGCGCGGGCGAGGTCGCCTTGCGCAAGCTCGGCTTCTCTGCGGCCGCCAAGGTCTGGGACCAGTATAACGAGTGGCAGGTTCGCGAGTTTCTGACCGAAGACGACCTGGAGGCCGAACGGAAGAGCCGCGCTCCGTCGGGCGAGGAGCAGCAGGAGCTGGAGCAGCAAGCCGCGGGGGAATTTTAGCCCGGCCGCATGTGATCTGGTGGCTGGCCGGGACCGAGAATGACTACCAGGCGCGGTGCGGGTTCTTCCGTGTCCAGGACATCCGCCAGGTCTGCCCCGCCAACCTGTGGCGATGGCAGGCGATGATCGCGGCGGTCCGCAAGTTCCGAGAGGCGCACAGCTGTGTCTGAGAAACAGGCGACATACAAGATCCGCGTCGATGGGGACGACGACTTGGTACGGGCCGGCGACCGGATCGATCAGCGCTGGTCGAGCTTGGGCAGTAAGCTCAAGTCCGGCGTGGGCGGGGCCGTCAAGTCCGTAGCGCAGGGGATGCTTGGCCTGGTCAACGACAGCATCCGGGTTGCGACCGCCATGAACACGATCAACCTGGGGCAGCTGGTCAGTGACACCAAGAAGCTGGAGCTGAGCTACACCAAGTTTGGAGTGGGGACCAGGCAGTCCATCGGGCAGGTCAAGTCCGATGCTGAAGACCTCGCCAAGGCGCTACTGATGGACCCGGGCGATGTGACGCAGCTGACCTCGGCCTACAATAAGCTCACCAATCAGACCAAGGACACAGGGGCAGCGCTGCAGGCCACCAACGCGGTTGCGCTGTCACAGGGGCAAGAGATTGGCGATGTGCTTCCGCTCACCGCGCTGCTGCAAAAGTCGGGGGTTGCGGCCGATGACGTTCGGTCGGAACTCGGGCTGGTTGCAGATGCTGCCGATAAGTTGGGCTATTCCGGCGGGGCAAAGGCTCTGCAAGACACGCTGATTGGTGCGGCCGGTGCCCTGCAGCATGTGAGCTTGGAGAGCGTTGAAGCGAGAACGAAGGTGACGGCCTTTCTCGGGGCCCTCACCAAGGGGCTGGGACAGGACAGTCAGAAGGCGGTCGCGTCATCCGTGTCCTCTCAAGTCTTCGGGCGCGCCGAGCAAATCAGCAGGACGGTCGGGTACGACATTCTTGACCCAAAAACGGGCAAGGTGAAGGACCTGGGGAAGGTGATGCGGGATCTGCGAAATCGCGCCCTCCGCCTGTATGGAAGTCAGGGAGCTCTGAAGGTTCTACGGCGCGAATTCGGAAATGAAGAGGGAACCGCCCTCTACAATTATGACGATGCAACGGCCCAAAAAGCCGAGGCCGCCGACGCGAACAGCGAGGCTGGAAAGGCTGGTCAGACTGCCGAAAGGGAACTCAATGAGAGCCCGGCGGGTAAGCGCGAGCAGGAGCGTATCGCGCGCGAAGCAAAGGCTCGGGAACAGCTGGGCGCGCCGCTCGCGCTCCTTCAGGATGCATGGGCCAACCTATGGGGAGACCAGCCAATCGCGGGGCAAGCAGCAAATCTCGCCCTCGGGGGTGGGAATTTAGCGTTCTCCGGCTATCTGACGAAAAAGCTGGCCACAAAGGGCGCAGGCGCCGCGGCGGCGGCGGGTCTTGCCGAGGGCGCATTGCCGGCAGCTCAAGGCGCGCTGACCCTGGGGGAGGCGCAAGCCTCCCTCGCCGCCTCTGAGCTATTCGGAAAAACAGCACTCAGCTTTGGCTCGAAGACTCTCGGCAAAAAACTCTTGTCGAGCATCCCGATTCTCGGACAGGCGTTCGAGCTGGGACAGTTCCAATTGCAGGGCATTGAATCGCTCGGGAAAGACAGCGAGTTTGCCCAGGAACGGCGCGGCCAAGTTCGCTCAGCGGCTGCGCAGGAGATCGCCGGGCGCATAGCCCGCGGCGCCGCGGAAGGGAAGTATCAGGACATCTACCAAGCAGCGCCAGAAATTGCGCGCTTGGCGCAAGGGGCCGGGGTAGGCAAGGAAGGTGGCGTGGAGGATACGCTCCGCGAAGTGGTTCGGCTGCTCAAAGAGTCCAGGCAAGACGGGCTTTCCAGTGAGTTCCAGGCGAGCGTCGAGAGCGCATTTACGAACGCCCTCCGCAAGTCCGGAGCAACTGTTACGACGGGAGAGAATCCCAGCCGCGGCAATACCGCAAAGGCCGAAGCCGGAGGGGAGGGGCGCATATGAGCAGCAGCTTCGCCCCTGTCGCATCGCGACCCACGGCATATCGCGGCCTCCAGCAGGCCATCTACGATGAGATGGACCGCCAAGCCGCGAGCGGAAAGCACGATGCCGAGATTCTGGACCGGCTGCACGAGTTGCTTCAGGTCGGTGCACCGTTCCAGGTTAATCAGAAGGTCCAGGCGGTCACTGGCCCCAATCAAGGCAAGAGCGGTCTCATAAGTTCAGTCGGCGCGAGCGCCAATTACGTCGTTTACGATGACGGCTCCAGCGAGCTGCTCGGGCACGAGGCCACGCAGCGCGACTGGATTGCGCTGGCGAGGTTCTGACAAGATGCCCGCCACCGCAGACACCACGTTCCTGAAGGACGTATACGAATTTGAATTGCTGGGCATGAAGCTCATGCAATCCCTCAAGTCGTGGTCAGATAAAATAGCATTCCGTAACGCGGTCCACGAGTTCATCAAGCGCGACGGCGCGACCATAGAACGAATGGGCCGGAAGGCCTCCGAGTTCCGGTTCAACATCTTCTTTATCGGAGATACCTGGCGGACCGAGTATGCGAATTTCCTCGCCAAGGTCAGCGAGAACAACAAGGGCCCTTGCGTCCATCCGCTCATCGGGCCGATCAGTTCGGTAGCAGTCGACATCATCGAAGGCTCGGTGACAGTTGCCACGGGACGGAACCTGGTCGAGCTGTCGATCTCTGTCACCGAAGACCGGATCGACGTCAGCGCTGCGCGCGAAGAGGCCCCGCGGCTGTCCACTTCGACCTCTGAAGCCCAGGAAGCTGCCGCCACGGCACAGGCTACGTCCGACCAGAACTTCCCGCAGAGCGCTCCGCTGGTGCATACATACGCGCAGGCGGTTTTCGCATACGCGGCGGCGGCCGAAGCAGCGATGCTCGATTACTCGCAGGCCCTGCAGCTGCCCGCACTGCTGGCACAGGTCGGGCGCACATCGGACCTGTGCATCGCAGCGCTGCTTGCGGATCCGAATGTGCTTGTGGACGCCGATGCTTATGAGGTGCTCAGCCTGGTCGAGCAGGGCTATGCAGCCTGCCTTGCGGGCCAGGAAGCGCTCCTCGCCCAGGTGGCGCTGCCCGTTGAGCGCATCGTGACTGTGTCCCAGCCGCTGGTCTCCCTGTGCCAAGGGTGGTACGACGGGCGCGATGCGGCTCTCTACGCCGACCTCATTCAGCAGATCCAAGTCGTGGCGGATCCGAATTGGGTCGAGCAAGGGACGACACTGCTTATCCCACCTCCCACGCGAGGGGTGCTATGAGCGGAAGCAGTACCACCGACAGCGACCGCTCGACGCAGATGAGCTTGCGAATCGGAGGCGAAGAAATCCAAGGAATCCGGACGTTTTCGTATGTCCAGGATGTGATGCAGCTGGCCAACCCGTTTTCGGCAGAGATTCCCGACCCGGACTCCAAGTGGTCCAAGGTGGTCACGCGGGGCGCCAAAGCAGAAGTGTACTTGAGCAATCCAGACGTCAACAACGGGCGGCAGAACCTGAAGTTGACGGGTCGGGTCCGAGAGGTTGAGCAGGGGACCCGGGCGGGCACAGGTCGCGTGCTGCGGGTGACCGGGGCCGACCTGGGATATCACCTGACCCGGGACTCTGGGCCTCTCGGGTTTGCGCTGTCTCGGACCACTTACAAGAAGCTCCTCCAGGCATTGATTGACGACAGTTGGGGGTTTCGAGGGGTCCGGTTCGGGGATGCGAATAGCCTGAATCGCCAAATTCTGCTAGGCCGCAAGCAGAAACTCCTGCAGTACACAGCCCCTAATGAAGTTCCGCTTCAATACATCGGGATAGAGCCGGGCGAGACCGCATCGGCAATCCTGACTGACGTTGCTAGGTTTTCTGCAAAGCTCCTCACAGTTAGTGCAGACGGATACCTTCAGGCATGGAATCCAGATTATAACAGGACACCTGCTTATGAATTTGAGTATCATGGAATAGACGAAAAAGATCGAAGCCTTAATAATATCGAAGAAGTCAGCATAAGCAGTTCGGCAGATACGCTGGCTACAGACATCACATGTGTCGGCGAAATACTGCTCCAACTCAGTCTGCCCCATCCCGACGACCCTCATCCAGGGAGAAAGATAGGATCCGCCCACAACCCGGCACTGCTGCCTTATATCAGCCGAGAAACATACACGGACACTGAACAGTTCTCCGCAAAGTATTGCCAGGCAAACGCCGAGTGGAAGATGAAGATGAACATCTTCAACTCCTGGGCGTACAAATGCTCATCGCCCTATCATCATCAGCGGGGTACGTGGTTCGCCGCGGATATGATTGTGTCGTTGTTGGATACAGTGAATCACGATGACAGCAGCGGCGTCGTCCGTGGCATATCCGGACGCTATTGGATTCCGCGCGTAGAGCTCCATTGGGATAAAGACAAAGGTGGAGGAACGAGCTTTATAATACGGCATAAGGATTTGCTTTCCGCCCCAGTTGTCGGCAAGGGGGGAATCGACATCAAGAGCGCATCGACTCTCGTTATTCCGGAAAAGGCACCACAGCCATGAATGCCGACCTCATGCGACAGATCCGCCAGCTGTTCGCCCGCGTTGCAGGCTGGGCGCAGACCAGCCGCTCCACGTCACTTGGGAAGAACGATGAGTGCGACGGTCGCGGCAGCCAGAAAGGCGGCATCCCCGTGCGCCGGGTCTGGCCGTTCGGTCTGCGCTCGGTTCCCCCCGACGGCAGCGAAGGCATCCTTCTGACTCTCAACGGCGGAAGGCGCTCGGGCGGTGCCGCCGTGCTGATCGCAGCGGAGAACCTGAAGTACGGACCAGACAAGCTGGAGGGCGGAGAGACCGCGCTCTACTCCCAATTCGACGCCGTCGTGCTGCTCGACAAGGCCGGGAACATCAAGATCACTGCCAAAAGCGGCGCCGATGTCGTGGTCAATGGCGGCTCGGCGAATGTCGGGCGGGTGGGGGATGAAGTGGGGTGGCTCGTCCTGCAGTTCACGCCGACGATGGTCGGGCAGGTCTGCACGCTCGTCTACTGGTCGGCTGTCGAGCCGCTGCTCCCGCCTCTACCGACGGCCCTTCCGCCCCCAGCGGGCACATATAAGCAGCAGCTGAAGATCACCAAGGGCGCGGAGCACTTCAAGGGATAATATGCCAGCCCTTTCTCCCATAGGCCAAGACCTGCGCCTGCAGAGTCTTCCAAGCGGCCAGACGGATCTTGTCTGGGGTGCTGACGGCAACCCGGTTTTTGACAGCTCGGAGACGTACCGGGTCACCTCGCTGCTCGTCTCTCTCGTGGGGAGATGGTGGGCGGATGCGACAGGCAGGCGCGGCAGTCGCCTGTCCGAAGTCAAAACCGATCGGAAGAGCCTAACGGTCTCCGAGGTCGAGAGCTACTGCATGCAGGCGGTGCAGCCCGCTCTGGAGGGCGGATATATCACGAAGGCGAGCGCCTCGTGCACGCGGCTCGGTGCCGGCAAGTTCCGCGTGGTGGTCAGTTACCGCAGTCGTACCGGTAGGGCCGAGACCATGACCTACATCCTGGAGAGCTAACGACGATGGCGGTCCCTTCCTACTTCGCTCCGAGTCTAGAAGAAGAGCGCGCGGCCGTTGCCGCTTCGTTCCGGGTGCGTTTTCCGACTAAAGCGCACGATCGGGACAGCTTCTTTGGCAAGCAGTCCCGGACGCTCGCCATGAGCCTGCTTGGATTCATGCGGCGTTTGGTAGCGGCCGCGCGCGATCAGGTCCCAGGCTACGACAACAGCACCGCCGGTGCCGCCGCTTGGGGCAGCGCTGCGGGCATCCCGAGCAACAATCCGGCCAACCGGTACGGGCCGAACATCGCCAAGCCGGCGAGCGGCGGCGTTGCGACCGCCACGGGGAGCCCTGGCAGCCCGATCGCGGATGGGACGCTCCTTGTTGATGGGACCGGGCAGACCACGTTCGCCACCTCGGGCGCGGTCACGGTCGGCGCGGGCGGAACGATCTCGGTGGCGATCATCGCTGTGACACCAGGCACCGCCGGCAATGTTGAGGCGGGGGGCGTGCTGCAGTTTGTCACCGCGCCCGCGGGCGTAGCCCCGCAGGTTCAGCTGACCACGGGCCTCGGCGGCGGGCTGGAGGACGAGGCGCGCACGAGCGTCATTGAACGCACGCTCACCAACCTGCGGCGCCCCAAGCGCGGCGGAAGCGCTGCCGACTTTCGGCGCTGGTGCGAGAACTACCTGACCCCGCAGGGCATTCCCGGGGGGTTGGTGGCTCGCTGTTGCGAGTATCCGCTGCGAGGCGGAGTGGGGACCACACATAGCGTGATTATCGGAGGGGGCAACGAGAAGGAGCGCCTGCTGTCGGCGCAGGTCGCCGCGGACGTAGCTGCGTACGTCGAGTCGGTTCGGCCTGTCACATCTAAACACTTGGTGCTTCTGCCGGACATGAGCAGACCGGGGCTGTCCGTAATTACTAGCGTCCAGCCTAATCCGGCACGGAAATACCAGTTCGACACAGCGCCGTTTTTTCTCAATGTCGCCTCGGTGACCGACGCGACCCATATCGTGGTCGACCAGAATATCGCCACGGCTATCAGTCCGCCGGGACTTGTGCAGCTGCGCCAGGCCATAGATGCCGGGCGTAAGCCACGGATGCAGATTCAGTCGCAAAACCAGGTCTTGCCGATCATCGTCCGCGCGGTGGCCTATACCAATGCAGCCAACAGCACCATCACGCTGGAGGCAGCTCCTTCTGCGCCGCTCGTTGCCCTGGACAGGGTCAGGGCGGGGAGCGACGTGGTGCTGCCCATCGCGATCGCCCTGAGGGCGTTTGTCAATAGCCTGCTGCCGTCGCGGCAGTCGGGCTACGCAGACGCGTTCGATGGGTGGTCGGACACCCTTGGGGTCGGTGCCATCGAAGGCATCGCCATGGGCACGACCGACCCCAACGACCCGAAGGCCAAGCTCATCATCAACATAAGAGGCACGACGATTAACGGAGCCTCCGCGGATGTCTTTGCGCGGGATGTGATCGTGCCTCCCACTGGAACCCCGGAACTCCTGTACCTAGCAAACGGAGGGATCGTCATCCTTCCGTTGACGTAATCGATGCGCACCCTCAAAGAGATATACAGCTCACTCCTTGCGCTCTTGCCGCCCGGCCTGGCAGGCAACATGGGGCCGGACCGTCGCAAGATCTGGGAAGCGATTGCGGATGTCATCCGCACGGAGGTGAGCGACCGCCTCGATGCGTTCATCGCCGAGATGAATCCGGCGCGCGCGAGCTACTTCCTGCCGCTCTGGGAGTCCGCGTTAGACCTATCCAGTACGAAAATAGCCACCTTCGGGACCATCGCGCAGCGCCGTGCCCAGGTGGTCTCTGCGCTGCACGGTATTGGAGAATTGTCGCTGCCGGGCCTGCGTGCGCTGCTGGCGCTGTTCCTGGACTACGCAGATCCGGGGCAGATTCAGATCTTGGAGGCAGACCGGGACTCGATTAAGACACTTCACACCTACCCGACCGTGGAGACGCTACCCTTGACGATTCCGACCGGGTTTCCACCGCTCGACGTCAAGTTCCAGGTTCCCGACGACGGACCCGTAAGTGATGCAGGCGCGCAGGTCTTCATCAACATCACGGGCGACCTGTCAGAGCTCACCTTTACGTTGAGCGGCCCTGGGGGAACGGGGCAGCAGGTGTTTTTCGATGTCGGATACCTTGGTGCCGGTCCCGTGGTGGCGCAGGACTTTGTCTTGTATGCGCCTCCATCTAAACGCACGATCACGGGCGCTTCGGTTCGCGGCCAGACGCTTGGGGCCTGGCACCTGACGTGCACCAGCCGGTCCGGAACGGGGACCCTCCATGCGGCGGGTTTGTTCGTGGAAGCGCTGGGGCGCAATGCGCTCGGCCAAGAAAGCCTGGGCAACGAGCTGCATTACTTCGCCGTGGTCGTCGACCCGGGACTGGTCGGTCCAAACTACGACCTGGAGGGAGCCACAGACGCGGCGCGCAAACACAAGCCTGCCTATGCGGGTGTCGCCATGGTCGTAAAGGGCGCGCCGCTTGGGCCTATCCCGGGCTGGCCAGACCTGCCCACCACCATTCCTGACGACACGCTACCGGGGTGAATTTGATGACCAGAAGAACTGCAGTTGCTCTTATGCTCTTGGCTCTCGCCGTGCCCGTCCTGGCGATGGCGGCACTGCCGCTGACGCCCTCGACCACGTACGTCGCCAACAGTCCGCCGCCCATCAAGGCACAGGACCTCAACGACCTACAGAAGTATCTCGCAGGGCTGTACAGCGCGGGGTACTCGGTTAAGGCCCTCACCGTGGATGGCACGGGCGGCAACGCGGCATTGCCACCTGCGGGTACAGTGACTGTCACCACCTCGCTTGGAGGCTTCAAGGGAACCGCGCCCTTCAACACGGGCTCCATTCCCTGGGGCTCCATGTCGCGCGAGAGCGCGCTGCTGTGCGGTGGCAGGTGCAGTCTTGTGGCCGGAGCTCTGACGGGCTGCGGCGGACCGAACATCCGCCAGGTCGTCAAGAACGGCACGGGTGACTACATCATCACGTGCGACACTGCCGGACCTAACCAGAACAGGCATATTGTCAACGTCACGGCAGTCGACTCAACGCCCTTGCCCGTGGTGTCGACCATCCAGTTCACCACGATAGCGGGCGCAGGCCTGGTGGTGCGCGTGCATTTCTACAAACTGGACTCATCAGACTACGACCCTGATGGTTTCATGTTCACGGCGTTTGGTGGCTAATGGGAACCTGTCAAATACAGGACGTTCTCACGGACTCCAGCGGTCATCTTCACGACGGCGAGCAGGTGTATGGATGGCCGCGGGATAACTCCATTCGCCTCAAGGATGCCGGGGGCACCTACCGGATCATCGACCCGGACCTGACTATCGTGCAGGCCGAGTATCAGTACGGCGTGGCCGCGCTGAGTGCAGGTGGTGGTGCCTGGAGCTTCTACCTTCCGCAGACGTCAGAGCAGCTGCCCGTGGACGCCGTCTGGTTCATCCGCGTACCGGATGGCAAGACCTGGCAGGGGGTGCCGCCCGCCGGAGCAGGTCCATACACGATCAATGACCTCATCCAGGCAGGATGGACGCTGGCGGCGGGGGGACAAGCGGCAAGTCCTGGGTCGGATGTCCTTAACACCGGGGAGACCCTGCTGGAGGCCGCCGATTTCTACGACATCGTCTTCACCCCCAAGCTGAGGTCGGACAAGTATCACCCAGCGGTCACCCTCCAGGAGACGCAGGGTACCGGCGGCGTTCCCGCTGGGGGCGCGCCCGTGGTTTTTTGGACCAACCGGACCCAGAACGGCGTCCGCATCAACTTTTCGAGCACCTACTCAGGGATCATGACCTGGCGGTGCGAGGTGAGCTCATGAGACAAAGAGGCATCATCCTGGCAATTGCGTTTTTCTGCGCGATGATGGCGCAAGCTGCGAGCGCCAGCCCGCCGGGGCGTTTCTCGCTGCTGGGCCTGCAGACGCAGTCTCCGAGCGCGATAGCCTGCCCTCTTGGGCTGGCCTGCATCGGGGCCAGCTCGGTTACGGGAAAGCCGTACCTCTTCGATGTTTCCGGAGGCGGGTGGCCAATCGAAGAGTCGCAAGCGGCCTGGCGGCGGACCACTGCCCCGGGAAGCCCGGCCAACGGGGCCTGGTACTACGACACGACGCTGCTGAAATTTCAGTTCTACAATTCGGGCTGGTTTGAGCCTGCGAGCAAAACCGCGCTCGATGCGGTCGAGCGGACCTTCTCGCGCACTTGTCAGCTGACGAGCGCTACGGCTGCCACGCCGGTCACGTGCCTGGCGGACGGGGATGTACCTGCAGGCAAGAGCGCATACCTGCTGGGCTGGCATGCCAAGGTAAATGGCGCCACGGCGTGGGCAACCACGGCTACTGTTTCCATCAAAGACACAAGCGGCCTTGCGGTTCCCTTTGTGGTCATGGCGGTGGCCGCTTTGACCGGAAATGCGTTTGTGGATGACGGGTCTGGCAGCGTTACAAAAAGTGACGCTTACGCCCTGAATCAGGGCAGCGCAGCGGCCCGCGGCCTGGTCGTTGTCGGGGATGCCAACGGCACCGGCAGTACGCTGGTCTTAACTATTTTCGGAGTCGTGAAATGAGACTATCGCGAAGCGGCTTTGCCCTGTTCGCGCTGTGGGTGGTTGGCTGTAACAGCCCTCAGCCGAGCCCCGCGGACCTCCGCATGGTCACAGAGATGCCGAGCGCGGCGGATGCAGGCCGCCAGGAAACACCTGACTTAGTTGGTGCGATGTGCACTCGCTGCGATGCCGTGCTTAACCCGTGTCCCGCCTTGGGGCTCGACTGCAATGCTGCGATCGGTTGCTGCGGGCCCAAGGCAGTGTCGTGTGTTCCGCTGCATCGGCAGTGCTTGGTGCCAGCAATCTGCTGCGCTGGCCTGTCGTGCGTAAGCGGAGCCTGCGCGAAGGTGGAACCATGAGCAGCTCGACCACAGATAACGCCGAGTTCGGCCAGGTCCTGGCCAAGGCCGGGCCCGCGGCCACGCTGACCTACGAGGATATCAAGGGTGTCGTCCGGCCCTACGAGCTACTCACCAGCGCATGGTCTTGGATGCAGGACGGCACCGTGCAAAACACCAGCGAGCCCTTCCTGGCTCGCACTCAGGGCCAGGAGTTTGATTTCCGGTTCACCTACGAGAGCGCCGGCTCTTATGTCGTGCGCGTTCGGGCCCAGCGCGACGCAGGTGTCTGGGAGCCGATTCAGACCGTACGAAGCGACACCGGTGCCGTTGCGTTCGAACACACGGTCACCGAACAGACGCTGCTGCTCCAAACGGAGTCTGGCCACATCCGCGACCAGTGCCGGGTGGAGGTCATGGGAATACCGGCAACCGAGTTCGGTCTGTCGGCGGGAGACACAGTCAAGTGCTTCTGCAGGGCGATGTGAAAACCATGAACAAGTGCATTCTCGTCTGTGTCCTGGCCATAGGGTCTGGCTGTTATGTCGATAGTCGATCTGCCTCCGACGCGGGAATGGCAGCGCTACCATCCGATGCTGCGCAGGACCCCCGAGCCAGCGAAGTTTCTGACAGGTCCGTCGGGCGACTGTTCGGCGGCGGCTACCCGACGAGCGGCAGCACAAATGCGACCAGCATCCTAGGGGTTCCAATCGGGACGATTGGAGGAGTCGGGTCAGTGCTGACCGTGGCCGCAGGGCCTGCGCTTCAGTGGGAGGTCCCCGCCTCGGGCGTCATGCTTTCCAGCACGACCCCGGCGGGAGTGAGCACAACAGCTGGCGCGGTTGGCGTCGGGACCACTGCTGCGAGGTCCGACCATACGCATTTGCTGCCCATTGTTCCGCTTGCCCTCGGTGGATTCGGGGCTGATGTTAGCGCCGGCCAGACTAACGGCTACTACGCCAAAATTGTCGGAGGAGCTCTAACTCTTGCCGCAATTCTCGCCGGTGACCTTCCGACGGGCATCGACGTTGCGAAACTCGCAGCTGGCACCGTCTCGAACACGGTATTTGGCTATCTGGCCAACGTCACCAGCGACATACAGGCGCAGCT
>ERZ650304.300-NODE-300-length-28920-cov-52.213892_pt1 | contig 28920 bp, 34 predicted proteins | sample MGYA00376240_ERZ650304 | MGnify/ENA primary metagenome ERZ650304 (study PRJEB26733, sample SAMN07839271) | wastewater metagenome | biome: small river; feature: stream; material: water | place: USA: North Carolina | collected 2016-03-01 ... | reverse complement strand
TTCCGATCTCGACGCGCGCACTCGATTTTGCGGCAGAAAAAAACCTAAAGGCGCCCTGGGCGCGGCGCAATCGCCGTCGGAAAGCTCTGGGCGCGGCCAGGGGCGCTTCAGGGCGCTCCGAGGAGGTAGCGCAGGGGCGCATGGGGGCGCACAATACAAAGCGCTCTCAGTGAGCGGTTGATGGCTGGCGCTTGCAAATCGCGTTGAACGGTCGCCGCTTTTCGCATGGTCAATGTCGGAGCTTTGCTGTGGTTCAAACGAAGGCAAAGAAAAGCAAGAAAAAAAACAGCACACGGACGCCAACCGATTCGGCGGTCAAGGTTGACGACGGACCGCCTACGCCGCCCAAGAAAAAATCGGGCGCTGCCTATCGCAAGCTACGAAAGCAAATTGCCGAATCAGCCAAGACGACAAAGAGCGCCAACGCTTTGCCAAAATCGTTGATCAAGCGACTTGGTAAACCGCCGGATGACAGCACGCAGGTGCTGGTGTGGGCCAATTGCGTAATGTCCGCGTTGACCTATGAGCTTCTGACGACACCAGGAATTCCGTTGTCGGAACGAGTGCGGCAGGTTCGCGAGAACATCAAGGCGATTGGCATGATCTACCCACGCTCCGAGCTGGAGGAACTCCTGAAGCGGTTGCTGGAATCACTCAGCTCGCGCAAGGAGAAGTCGAGTCAGACACAGGCAATCGACAAAGGCGCGTGGAAAACACAGGTTGTCCCGTTGCCGGAGTCGACAACTCGAACGGGCGGCAGCTGACGTGCATTACACGCAACAGATTCGCGAGCTGGCGAAGCGCGAACAGCAGCGCTACGTTGACATGGCCGTCCTGTTGCGTCGTGCCAGCACGAAGGAGACGATCCTTTGCGCTGGAGGAGTCTGGGACCAACTCGATCAGGAGTATCGGGTCAACTCGTTAGGGCATCGGGTCGAACCATGCACGGCTCGTGTGTTCGACTTGAACGAAGCGCAGGTGCCGCTCGCGCAGTGGTACGCGGTCGAGCTGGCCGCATTCCGACAGGGTTACAAGCGCCGCGAGCGCATGGCGCTTGCAATCGGCGACCGGCGGTCAGGGAAGACCGTTGGGACGTGCGCTCTTGCAGTTGCAACGAACATCGATGCACCACGCATCAACTGGCACGGCCTGATCACTTGGGTGGTCGGCGTGGCTCGACCTGAGATGCAAGAACTCGATCGCTACCTCACCTGGCTGATGCCGTCGGCTTGGTATCACCAAAGCGTACAGGAACACGCATTCAACATGATCAACACCTCGCAGATCATCACAATCTCCGCCGACAACCCTCGCACTCTCAAACGAGGTGAGGCCAACGTGGTCCTCCTCAACGAGGGGCAGAAGATGCCCGTGCTGGTGTTGTCGAACGCCATCATGGGAACGGTCGACAACGACGGCGTGATGCTGATTGCCGCCAATCCTCCCGAAGAGAAGAAAGGCGAATGGATCTGGGCAATCAAGCGCGGCGTGAAAGCTGGAACGATTCCATCAACCGCCGTGTTTGAGCTGTGGTCCAAGGACAACGCATTTGTTGATCAGGGCGCTCGCAGCGAGGCGATGAAGATCTTGCAGGTCCTTGACCCAGACATGGCACGCATTGACGGCGAGGGCGAGTGCTTGTTGCAAGAGGGCAAAGCGCTACCATTCTTTGACCGAGCCATACACGTTCGCCCGCGTCCGCAGCTCGGACTGGTCAACATCACGGGACTGATCACCCAACAAAAACGCGGTCGTTCCTATCGGTCAGTCATCGGCCTGGATTTCCAGATCAGACCGTATATGCCAGCATGGGAAATTGAGATATACGGGTCACAGCGACTGCGTGCGTTTTTGGAGGGCCGTCTTGATGTATCGCAGGTGGACCTAGATGGTGACGATCAGCCGCTGTATTGGATCGTCAATGAAGCGTACACAGTGAACGGTGGCAATGAGCATGAGTTAGCAGACGCTATGTGGATTGCTGGCATGAGGCCGGATGTTTCATATTGCGTTGGCGATGCGTCAGGCAGTTGGCAGAACGCTCATCACCAAATCGGCGATGATTCATTCTCTGTCATGCGTTCAAGGCGGTGGGACATTGTTCCGCCGTTTGAGGCGAAAACAGACAGAGGCACGAGACCGGCTAATCCGCGCATCAAATATCGGGTGAATCTCGCTCGAAGGCTTTGTGGAATCCCACCTGAAGAAGCTCAGCGCAGAAACCAACAAATCCGCAAGCCACGCTTGTTCGTGGACCCACGATGCGAAAAAGCCATCAAAATACTTGAGGACTGCGAGCTGAAGCCATCAGCATTCAACGGTGAGTTGAAACCGTACGGGTTTGCCTCACATGGCTACGACGCTGGGACGTATGTGCTCTGTCACCTAGAACCACGTCCCGAGGATCACTACAGACCGGAGTTGCCCGAGCAGCTAGAATCTGTGCTTGAGAAGTTGCGAGCCGAAAGACGGGCATAAATGATCCCCGACAGGGTGCAGAAGGAACTGAGCGGACATCTCGCGAACCTGCCGGAAGCCTTCCGCAATCGCGTTGGCGATGTTGTGCTGGAGTATCTTGGATACGCCTATGGAGGCCAAGAGCAGTATCACAAGGCGGTAGAAGGGGTCGGCCTGCCCAAGCCTCCGGTCGTTGGCATTGCTACGCAGGATCAGCGCATCGCATTCACGACTGACGCATTGCTCGGCTCAATCACTGCAAACGCAGGCCCGTATCGTGATCGCTACAAGGTCTATCCTGGCAACAACCTTCGGCCAGCAGACATTGGTAGCATGTTGCGGCAAGCTGACATCGGGGTTGTGTATCGCTGGCAGGAGTTGATTCTCCAGACGCTGAAGCGAGACTCGCGGCTTGCAGCTGTGCATCGTGGCCGTCGAGTCCGAGTGACCGGGAGACCCTTTCGTATTCGGCCTGCTCAGGTCCGAGACGCAGCAGACAAGCCGATTGCGCTTGCGTTGGCTGGATTCGTGCAGGAGTGCCTCGACGGTTGCACTGGATTCCGACGTGGCATGTCGTATCTTATGCTTGCGCCGTGTGCTGGCTATTCATCAATAGAGCCGATTTACAGATATCGCAATATCAGCTTTCCATTCAACAGGCGGAGGGTGCAATTTAGTGCTCTGTCGCTTTCTGAGTTTCGACGAATCTTCAATCGAAACTATCAGTTCAACACCGACAACACTGAGGATGTCCAGCCTGACGCCGGGCGGGTGCTGCAAATCGACGGACAGACGCCGCTGCTCAACGTCGGACATGGTGCAATCTTTCTTCCACGCCACAAGGTTCTGTTCCATAGCTCGTACGACGAAGGACTGATTCAAGAGCGCGGTTGGATGAGGACCGGCATTTGGATGTCTGGCCTAAAACAGCGAGTCGTGTCCTTGTGGGTGGAGTTCATCAATCGATTTGGCGTTCCCAACGTACGAGGACAAGTTCCATTCAACGTGTGGGCCGACAAAGCACGCTCGCTGAAATACCAGCGATTCCTGAGCATCTACGGCGATGGGATCGGGACTCTGCTTCCAGACGATTTGAAGATCACGGTGGATCAGTATCAACCTGGCGGCTCATCAAAGGATGCCTTCGCGTCCTTCATAGGATGGATTGACACACAGAACACCATTCTGGTGCAGGGCGAACATCTGACCACCGAAATCGGCGATGCGGGCTCGTACAACGCGGCAAGCGTTCAACAGAGCGAGCAGCATTCAATCACTCAAAGTGACGACGAGGAAATCGACGAGACGCTGCGTGATCAGCTGTTTGTGCATCTGATCGAACTCAATCGAGAAGAATTGTGCTCCGCGCTGGGCGTACCGCTCAGCAAATTAATTGCGTGCAGGCCGGTGCCGTTGTTCCGGCTGGAATGTGGCGTTTCCACCAAGGAGCGCCTCGAAGAGTTCGATATGGCGATGAACAGGTTAGGAGTGTCGCTTAGCGCACAACAGGTGCAGGATGAATGCAACCTGGACGCGCCTGACGCTGAAAACGAATTGGTGCTTAATCGCGGAGGAACGCAGTGAGTAAACAGACGCTGTATCGACCACAGTTCGCAAATGAGGCGCCAATCGGCTTGCGAGGCGTCGGCTTTGACCCAGAGGTTGGCACCGATGTCATGGTGCTGCTAAGCGACGGCAGAGAGCTGATGATCAACGCTGAGCGCGTCGATGTTCCAGTTGAGCAGTCGCAGGAAGTCCGATCTCCGATTGCTGTCCTTCACCGCGTGCGGGCGGTCAGCGATACCGATATCGCACTGACGGGACTCCCGACGGTTTACGGAGAGCAGACCGTCGCAGGCGACATGTTGCTACTGATCGGGCAAGCCGATTCTCGCGAGAACGGACTGTGGCTGCTGCACGGAGCGAGTATCGCGTGGACGCGACCAGCTCTTCCGTTTGGGAAAGGCAGCATGGTCCTGTCGAATGTTGGTTCCTATGCCAACGTGATCATGGTCTGCACGGCAGGTCCAATCGTGTACGGCAGCACGGCGATCAGCTTCCGGCAGCTGGCTCTCAGCGTGGCCGCGAATCCATCTGGACAGTCTGGTCGCGCGCAACTGACCGCTGGCGTGCTTGTGGTTCCCAACGTCAATCTGAGTTCGACATCTCCGATCATTGTGACTCGGGAGGTCGCAATCACTGGAGTCTCAGGGAATGACTTGCGGGTGACATCTCGCACCGCCGGGGCTGCAGGGCAGTTTACGGTCACCAGCGTCACCAGCGCTGGCGCGACGGCAACTTCCGACGTTGATTGGGTCAACTGGATGGTGCTGCAGTGAGTACGTCTCTGGCAAGGCCGGTCAAGCCGAGCCTCATCTTCGACAGCCGTCCCGACAATTTGTTTGTTGTTGGGGATGCTATCAAAGAAAAAGTGTGGGACGTCTTTGCTCCAGTTTGGGGGCCGGTCACGAAGTTTGGCTGTACGTCCAACTTTGATGATGTGACCTACAAGCAGATGCTCGAAGACCTAGAGCGTCGCGGCCTGATGGTCTACATGGACAACGACCACAAGACTGCGTCGCTTGGGTGGTCGGTCGATGAAGTCCCCGCGCTGGCGTACTACTGCTCGGTCATCGTTGCGCGCGATGGCTCGCAGTTTGGTCGAGTCTATCTTGGCGGCTGTCGTTGTTCCGACGCTGTCCCATTTGACTTTCGGACCAATCCGACCGGCATGCATGGCTTCCGGTGTCGCGTGACGCCAGAGGGCAAGGTCAAGCTGCCTAACTATCAGGCGCTGTCGATTCACTTCGATCCAGACAGCCGAGACGAGTCGGACAGATCCATCGGACAAACACTTACCTGCATTTCAGCGGTCAACGGGCCGCATTTGCCTAGCGCCGTGCCGAACGGCGGAAAGTTCAGCAAGGATCATCCCATGCCCACGAGAACCTATGAAGCTGGTGGCACGGCTCCAGCAAGCCTTACTCCGACCACTGAAGAGCTACGCAAGCTTTTGCAGCTGCCGGAGGGCTGCGACCTGGAAGCGATTGCAGGGGCCGCAGTCGCGATCTTGCGGACCATGAATCCGTTTGGAGAGCCAGACGGAGACGAGGCCGATGAAGCCGAGGAGTCCGAAGCAACGAAGGAAGCCAAGCTCGATGCGATGCCCGAGGAATATCGTCGCAAGCTCCGCAAGGTCATCGGCGCCATGTACGTTCGGCGGAAGCTGAGCGTAGCGCTGGCGAAGGAGCTTGGAGGCAAAGGGCTTCGTCAGGGACTGGTGGAGGCCGCGAAACTTCGCCAGGCATCCGCTCAGCAAAGCAGCCACTACGCTGCATTGCAGACGCGCCTTGATGAGCTTGAGCGCAAGGCCGCGCAGGATGCGGAGCTGGCTTGGGAGTATTCGATCAAGGCATCCATCAATGCAGCTGGGCCGACCAATGCGGCGATTTTCGCAGGCGAAGTTGGCGGCAAGGCGCTGCCCAAGTCGGGAGACGGACGCATCAGCGATGTGCGCGGCAAAGAGCTGTTCGAGCTGGCCAAGGCTGCGAAGCTCAACGCAGAGCAGTTCGCCAAGATCCTGCCTGAGCCCATGATGGGGATGCTGCCGCAGAAGACTCCCTCCGCATCGCCGAGCAGTGCCAACTCGTCGTCGACCATGCGTAACGGAGACGTTACGCCGGTGATCGATGCGTTCTGTGAACGCTTCGCCAAGGACAACAATGGCAAGCGTCTCACGTATCGAGCAGCAGCAAGACTGCTGCAGTCGCACTTCGCCAAGAATGGCGCGACTGCGCAGCTCACCGATGCGCAGTATTCCGAGCTGCGACGTACGGCGGCTTCTCTGGGCAACGAAAGCTTCCTCTAAGCAACCCGCTGCGCAGCAGTGCGCAGCCTTGTGACCAAGGTTAGGACCATGACGATCACCAATCGCGGCCCTCAAAAGGGCATGCTGCTGTCGGTAAAGCTGCTCTCGGCCATTTCGCTGCCCTACACGGCACTCCAGTGGGCAAACCCCACGGACTCCACGCCGAAGGTACAGAATCCCACCAAGCCTCGCGCGATCCGCATCGCAGGCGTCAACGACGTGAACCACGTCGCAGGCAAGACCTCGGTGCAAAACGACATGGTCACGATGTCGTGGACCCGTGAGGCGTTCCTGCAGGTGCGGGGGATCGAGGCTCAAAACGCAGCCTCTGTCACCGTGCAGCAGGGCGATCCTCTTCACGTTGCAAACGTGGCGGGAGAGTTTGAGCCGTACGTTCTTGGAACTGGAACCACACAGGTTGTGGGTTTCAGCCGGGAGAAGTACGTCAACGCGCAGACCACCGGCGTCCCGCTGGTCGCCATGTTGTCGCCACACCTTGTGGTGCAGCCGATTGAGGTGCGAGGGTTCATTCGCACGATCACCGCCAACAACACGCGGTATGTCGGCAATGACGCAACCGAGCTGACGGCTGATGAGGTTCTGTTTGAGGCTCCTTGGGACGGAAAGCTCCAGGGTCCGCTCCGAGTCTCTGTCGAGACCACTGGAGTCCCCGCTGGTCAGATCGACGTCACCGTCCGCATCAAGGTGCCAGGCGGTTCCTGGGCTGACGCGCAGATCAACTCGCAGCCGTGGACCGTTTCGTTGGCGCTGTCGCCGACCGTGACAAGCGCAAGCGATGCGACGCTGCAGGCCAAGTACGGCGGCAGCCTCGATGTAGTCGCCGGGACCAAGGTCGCCATCAAGGCAGTCAAGAACAACGCCGTCGCGAACGTGGCGCAACTCAGCGCTCGACTGGCTTTCGTGTAGTCGCAGCAGAGCGACCACAAGGAGAATCCTATGGCATTTACACTCCAGGGCGGTCTTTACATCGAGAAAGCCGCCACCGACCTGATGGTGCGACTGAACACCGAAGAGTCCATGCGCGAGGGCTGGCTGCGAAACTCGCTGTGGCGGCGGCGGCCCACCGACCAACTGTCCGGCCTGATTCGGCAAGCCGACATCGATGACCAGATGCGCGTCATGGATGTCGAGCTGTCCCACGCAACTCGCGACCAGCTGCCGGAGTCCAGCCCGGAGCTGGACGAGAACATCTTCTTCAAGAACGGTTTCTACGGTCTTGAGACGGTGATTGACTACGTCGAGTCTGCCAGTGCGGACCCCGTCATCAACTACGCCTCGGCCAAGACGCAGGACGCGATCTTCAAGTTCTTCAACTCGATTGAGCTGCTTGCGCTGTCTCGTGTGCGCGACCCGGCGGTGGTGACGAACTCGATCCCGCTCTCGAACGCCGAGCGCATCGACAACTACGCCAGCTCGAAGAGCAATCCGATCGCGGCGCTCATCGCTGCCAAGCTGCAGATCAAGAACGACACCGGCAAGGTGATGAACTTTGTCGCAATCGACGATCTGCTGTGGGAGTGGGGTTTCAAGCTCAACCCCTACTGTCTGGCTCGCTGCCCGGTACAGGTTGCGCCGCAGATCATGGGAGCAGGAGCAACTCTCACTCCAGCGCTGCTCGAACAGATCCTGGAGATTCCTCCGGGCAGCATCCACATCTACAAGCAGCGCTACAACCCCTCTCGCAAGGGAGAGCCCAAGGCTCGACGTAAGTCGCATCTTGGAAGCGACATCATCTGCGCCTACGTCGAAGATCCCAACCTGAACACAGTCGGCTTCGGCCACGAGTTCAGCTTCACGGGTCTCGGCGAAATTCCCAGTGACTACCCGTTTGCGGTGCTGACGTATGAGGACCCGCGAAGCGGCCTGTACGGCTCGCAGCGCGCCCGCGTGGTGTCGATCATGGGCTGGGTGGTCACGCGGCAGCAGAGCGTGCTGCGCATCACCAACACCGTCGATATCTCTGACGGTAGCAAGTACTTCTACAAGGGCGCAGCGGTTCTCGACTAGCCGCTACTGAAACAAGAGGGACGGAATGTCGACCAAGATCGAAAAGACCGACAAAGCAGACGCCAAAGCAGACGCGCTCGTTTCGATTTCGAGCGCGGATCTACAGCTGCTGAAGGATGCTGCACTGGAGCGCGATCAACTTCGCGTTGAGCTACAAGCATCAGCTACGAGTCTCGAATCACTGAGATCAGAGCGCGCCAAGCTGCAAGAGTCGCTGTCGAAAGGCGGCAACGAGACACTGGATGATCACTCGCTGCTGCAGCGCGAGATCGAAACGCTCAAGGACCAAGTCCAGCGAGCGACCGCCGACGCGATGCGTTATGCAGAGGAAGCCAAGCGAGCCGATGCTAGGCTCCGCGAGCTGACCCAGGCGATGAACGAGGTGAGCAGAGAGCACACTGCGCTTCTCGCGATGCTGGAAGTTCGCGACGACGAAGATGAAGAGGTTTTGGCTGCGGGAACGATTCGCGTCGTGACGATTGATGCGTATACCGCTGATGACGGCAGAATCTACGACAAGGATTCGGTCATCGTCGTATCGCCAAGCGCCTTCCATCAGGAAAGTCTGCGCAAGTATCCTCGGCTGAAAGAGTACGCAGTGTGGCGTCGGGAAAAAGCTCAAGCTTCGCCGCGCGTTGCAGCGTTGGAAAACAGCCGCTCTGTGCTGGATCAGGTGCAACGACAGGCAGAAATGATGTCTGCGATGCGACGGCAAGAGCAGCACAGTCGAGCTGAAGCCACGGTCGCAGCGATGCAACGCAACCTGTGATCGTGGTCAAAGCGCTCGATGATGTCGCAGTCGGAGCGGGCCGTGTGATCAAGCGCGGTGATGTCTTCGAGGTTTCTGAGCAGGACCTGCAAAAGGAAGCGCAACGAAAGTTCCCTCGGTTTTTGGCGCTTGCAGATCTGCCAATTGGAACAGAGTCAGGCCCTGATCTGTGGGAGCAAACCACGGATGCACTGCTCGAAGATCTGTCGGAACAGGCATCACAGCGCGATCGTTCACTTGGGCTTCGGACCGTGCGAGCAGCTCGCGAAACGCTGGGTGCCAGCGAAGAGCAGCAGACGATCAATCATCTACTTGGGATGGGCTTATGAGCAGACCAGAGACTCTCTGTACGTGGGACAAAGTTTCGCAGATCCTTGGCGGCAGCCAAGAGACTGCAAAGCTGCTTGACCCCAATCGAGATGGCATGCCGCTCGACGAGCTGAAGCTTTTGGCGATGCAGCGAGGTGCAACTCGAGTGCTCATGTCGTACGGCGTGCAGAACGACATCAGCACGCTGCGCGAGCCCTACGATCTGTCGCTGCAGCATTTGGCGCAAGATGCGTCGGCGATCGAAGCCTGGATCATTGGCACAGGCGGACAGAGTCTTCCTGATCTGCTGAAGGACATCGATGCTCGTCTCGATAAGGCATTGGAGCTACTGACGGAGAGAAAGCTATCTCCGGCACAGAACCCAGAAGCACCGAATCAGCACCTCATCACCGAGGTGCTTCCCGACACAGACTCGACCTATGGGTCTGGTCATTACACACGGTATTCCCTCGGGAATGCTGGATTTGCCTAGTAATGAACGCGACGGTAGCAGTCGACATACGAGACGTGCTGGATCTGTGCGACTCGTTTCTTAACGGTCGAGAGGAAGCGGAACGTCTCACAAAGCGCTTGGTGGGAGCTGTCGCGTCCGATGCGCGGGAAGCATTCGTCAATGAGGGTCCAGGCTGGGCGCCGCGTCAGGAAGACGAAGAGCAGGCGCAGGAGCACTACGTAGCGGCAATGGACATGGCTCGCTCGCGGGCGGTCCGCCAAATTGACCGCAAGCTGTTTCGTGAATACCGGCGCGCGCAACGCAAGTTCTCGGCCCAGGCAGCCGAGAACCGTTATGAGATCTGGAGAGAGTTTCGACGACAGACATCGCCGGAGGGAGCTTGGCGGTCGCGCGCAACGGAAGAGGAATCCGAGCAAGTCTCGAATCTGCTCGAGCGCACCATGAAGCGCTTTGTCCGAGCTGCGCAAAAGCAGGAGGGAAAGCTCCTCCGATCTCTCGGATCGGCAAACAAGCGCAAGGTCTCTGGCACATCTGGAGAGGTCCGCAATCAGGTGCCTTTTTCAGCCGCGCAAAACGATGGTGAAGTAGTTGGAAACGGCGCCAAGCTACCAGCTCGCACATTCCTTGGTCGCGATGGGCTGTTGGAAAAGCTGGACGCTGTAACTGACGATTGGATGTCGCAGTTGGGGGCGCCCAAATGATTGATCTTGCGTACGACGAAGATGTCTTGCAGGTGGAGCGCGCACTGGTGGATGTGCTGCAACTTGCGCACGCCGAGCGGCTGACAGTCGCAGATTGCGCGCAGCTTCGGTCGCTCGATGCTCGATATCGCACGCCTGGCGATCTTGTGTACGTACGCTCGCTGGGTCGCAATGTGCGCTGGGTCGGCGGCATTCACGAGCCAGATGATGGTCAGTCGTGTTTCCAATCCGCTGCCTGGGTCGATGCGCAGGGCGGACCACGACCAGGCCGTTTCCTGTTGTGTACCAACAAGACGCCCGTCAAGCCTCGAAACCTGCAGCGTGCAATCCCGGCCTGCGCGGTTGAATCTGGCTGGGCAAGGTCGGTCGAGCTGTATCAAGGCACAGCGGACAGCCGCGAGCTGTTTAAGCGGTTTGCGGGACGCCGACCGCTGCTTGCAATCAAGTACCAGGGCGACAACCGTCGAGCGCTCACAAATGCGAGCTTCTACGACGTCACGCTGCGGTTCCAAATTCTGGCCTTGTCGTTCCATCCACGACGCGGAATGGAGGCGCTTGAGGGCAGCGACATACCGAAGGAAGGCGCCAAAGACCCTGGCCTGTTTCGGATGCTTGGCGAGGCTGAAAACACGCTGATTGGAGTCTCTCACCCGTCGACGGGATACAGCCATCTGTGCCGAGGGATCATATCGGTTCAGCCGAAGGGTCGCTCGATTCTCATGGAATCGCTGTCACAGCGGTTGTTCGTCGGTGCAAGCGAGCTTGAGGTGCAGTGCCGCATACATCGACCTGATTACGTCGCTGTGCCAATGAGCGCGCTGTTCGCGCAGAAGAACCACTCAATGCAGGGCTCTGCGATTGCGGACGCATTGATCGTCGAAGACGACCTGAGCGCGTGCAGTGTGGAGTGGCCGCAAACCGGCCTTGTCGCCAAGGTGCATGGTGGCTCAATCCGTCGAAACGGCATCCTCTACACGTTGCCAGCAACAACGGTGCAGTTGCCTGCGAATCGGCTCATCAGCCGCTACATCACGAGCGAAGGTGCATGGGCATTCGACAGCACCGATACGCCGCTGCCAACAGATGCCGGTGCGTTGCTCATTGGACAGACGACGACAGACGCATCCGGCGTCGTTTTTGATGAAGTCAAAATCAACGTGATCCGCAAGGAGTCACCGGCCATTGACACAGGAGTCATCGATGTCGAAGAAGCTCATCATCCCGTTGGCTGAGTGCGTTCCAGCCGCCAACGGTTCCTCCAGTTTTCTACCGCCGCACGGCATGGTGCGGGAGCTGGATGCGTTCTGGATCAAGCTGCGCCAAAACGGTGCGGTTGCAGTCGTCGACCTTCCAGCGAAGGGAACGGATGCGCTTGTGCGTATCCGAGAGGGCGCACCGTACAAGGTTGATGTTCCGAGTCTCAGCGCCGAACCCAAGCGCGTTGCGTGGTCCGAGGTCTTCGAGGCGCTTCTGTCTGACGGCGTGATCGAGCTGGTCCCTGCAGACGAGGATTCGACTGAAGGAGAGACACATGATCCCGTTGAATAGCGAGCTTTCCTCGGCGCAGATGACGCCGATGGTTTCGGTCAAGATTGAGCTGAGCGGTCTTGGGTCTGGAGCTGGCGATCTCCAGCGGAGACTCCTGCTGCTCGGGCACAAACAGAACGGATATCCAGCACCGCAAAACACCGAGCAACGGTTGGCCACCCAGGCGGATGCAAACCGAATCTTCGGTCCGCAGAGCGACATCGCTGCGAACCTGCAGCACTTCCTTGATCAGCTCTACGCTCAAGGAGGGTCGCGTACCGCTGAGATCTTTGCGGTGTCGGTGCCAGAGCCAGTGGGCGGCACGAAGTCGACAAAGCTTTTCCGCTTTGTTGCGACGCCATCTGTGACAGGCGCGCCAAGCACGAACACCGGAGCGCTTCGGTCAATGTCTGCGACCTTCAAGCTTCACGGATGGCGCGTGACGTTTGGCATCGCGGCAGGGGATACCTTCGCGACGATCGCAACCAACGGCGCAGCGGCGATCACTGCGGCGCTGGCGTCGGTCCAGAATCCGTTCAATTTCGTTTTCGATACGGTCTCTGTTGTCGGCGACACGGTGTCAGTCACCAGCACCCATGCTGGCGAGCATTACGAAGATATGCCGCTGTCGATCGAGTTTAGCGACGAGACCGGCGGCGTGTCCTGCAGTCCAGGGAAGACCGTGATCGGATCCGCTGCCACGGGCGCTGGACAGTTCACGATCGCGGCAGGGTCGCTCGTCGTTCCAGCTGCGATTGCAAACGCTGACACCGTCAGTGCCATCGCATCCAAGGTAACGGATGCGGTGATCAACGGGACCTCAAACATCGGGGTGATCAACAACCACTCCGTGAATGCCGGTGAGCTGATCTGGCTCTACAAGTCCGATCATGTGTGTCAACGCATTGCTGCCGCATGCACAGCGGCTGGTGTCACGCTCACGACAACGATTGGAACCGCAGGCGTTGGCGTCCCAGATCTCACGCTGATGCTAACCAACCAACGGAAAAACGGAGCACGTCGGATCTGGCTCATTCCATGGACGACTGCGTCTGTGCTGTCTGCCATTGAGGCGCACAGAGCTGAGATGAACAACGCAATGAACATGCGCGACCAGTTCATGCTCATCGGCTCGACGCTGGCACTTGTGAACGCAGGAGCGCTGGCAAATGCCACGACGCCCAAGCTGACATCCACGCCCTGGTGGGGCTTGGTTCATTGCCCCGACTCGCCAATACGAGGCCCAGAACACGCCGCGCGGGCCGCTGCAATGGCGATTGGGTCAGACACGCCCGCGATGTCCTTCAACTGGCGGCCACTTGAAACGACCGGATCCGCTCCGCTTGGGGCGCCGCACTCGGACGTGCTGCTTGACCCAATCGACACCGCGAATACGGCCATGCAGACCTTTCGCATGACTCCAATCGTCGTCAACCAGGACACCGGGGAGCCCTGTATTTTGCGAGCGGTTACGACGGCAAAGGTCGTTGTGGACGCGCTGTCAAACTGGAGCGAGGTGTTCTGCTTGGGCTATGCCCGTGCTTTCATCGTCAGCAAGCTCCAGCGACGTTTCATTCGCCCTCCGCGAGGGTCAACATCGCAGCGCCCAATGGTCCGAGAGTCTGGTGCGCCACAGGACACGGACACTGTCTCGAAGGACACAATCGAGGACGCAATCAAAGAGGGACTCATCGACATGCAGGAAGGACGCGATGGCTCAGTCCGAGGTGTTGTCGATGGAGCTGAAGCGCTGCTCCCCTCCGTGAAGGCGGCGTACAACGCCGTCGGCAAAGGTCGCATCGACGCCGTGTTTGCAATCAAACATCCCAAGCCGCTGCACCAGATCTCGGTGGTTCAGCAGCACCAGCCGTAAAGAGGGTCGACGTGGCAAGACAGCCCATCACTATCGAAATGCTTGGACTCATCCAGTTTGAACTGGACGGGCAGGTGATCATCAACGCGAGCCAGGTATCGATCCAGCTATCGACCCCGGTTAACAAGCAAAAAAGCGGATATGTAGTGGCGGTGTCGGACGGTATTCCTGACCCCAAGGGGAGCATGAAGCTGATCCCAGACGCCGATGGCCGACTTCCCAATTCGCTGGACATTGCGCTCAACTACCGAGGGAAAACCCTCGTTGTAGTGTGGGGGAACCGACGCTACATGGTTTCAAACTTTCGCCCCACGGATGCGAATGCATCCAACGATCAAGGGCAAGGGACCGTGGACGACGCCCTTACTTGGGAAGCGGCGACGTTCAAGCAAATCGCGTAACGAATGAGCACAGCTCGGCGATGTCAGGATATTCCCCCTCTTGACCTGTCATCGTCGGGCTGGGCTCTGTTTGGGTCATCGCGAAAACGAAGAGGGGAGCAAAGAGGGAAGCTATGAACATCGGTGACGGTTTTGCCAACCATCCAGCAGATCCCGCGCATCCTGCGCGTTCCGTTCGCCTCAAGATCATGCGCGAGCAGCGACTGACAGAAGTATCAGCGCGGTGGGCCTACATCGACGAGCTGAGAAGATTCCGTCTTGAGCGAGACGCGGACATCTTTTCTGACTCCGAGCGAATCACTGACGGCAACGCCCGCCAAAGTGTTCGCACTGCATTCGTGCTGTCCGCAGTGCTCCGCAAAGAAGAGGACGTCGATGTGCAGCTTATTCTGTCGGAAGAAAGGCGCAGCGCAGGCGCGATTCTCCTTACCCGTATCGCTTGGCCTGAACTGGTCCGCTTGTCCAAGGAATACGACGAGTGGATGAAGGCCGAACACCTCACGATGGAAAATGGCAGGACGCGCATCCCATCTGCGGATGAGCTACAACGGCTGGAGGAACAAGCGACGGGGGAATTCTAAGCCGACCACACATCATGTGGTGGTTGGCTGATTCGGATTGCTCCTACGCAGCTCGTTTGGCGTTTTTCAAGGTGGATGACCTCCGCAAGGTTCCACCTGCGCACTTCTTCCGCTGGCGAGCGCTCGTGGATGTCACCAACAAGCAGCTCAAGAGGGCTTTGTAAATGGCTGAGCGGCAGGCTGTATATGCAATCTCCGTCACCGGCGATGACGACATGGTCCGGGCTGGTGAACGCATCCAGCAAAAGTGGGCTTCTATCGGCGGCACCGTCAAGGACTCAGTTGGTGGCGCTGTGCGGTCTGTGGCCGGTGCAGCTGCCTCCTTGGCGCAGGACACAATCCGCGTGGCAACGGCGATGGGTTCAATCAACATCGCGCAGCTCGCTGCGGATAGCAAAACCCTCAATCTTCAGATCAGCCGATATGCAGTTGGGAACCGACAGAATCTGCGGGACCTGAAGCAGGAGACCGATGCGCTTGCAAAGAAGCTGCTGCTGCCAAGCATTGAGGTTGCTCGCACAGCACAGGGATTCGCCAAGCTGTCGTACTCGACCAAAACTGCTCAGGCGGATCTGGAAGCGCTAAACGAGCTTGCAACCGAACAAGGTCGTGAGCTTGGTGACGAGCTTCCGCTCGGAGTGATGCTCCGCAAGGCGCTTGGTCCGACTCAGAGCATGCGCGGAGAAATTGCCAAGCTAGGTGAGCAATCAACAGCACTTGGCTACAACGGGGGACCGACCGCATTCACCGAAATGTTGTCGTCGGTGTCAGACGCTCTGCAGCAAGTGACCATGGACTCCAATGATGCCAGGACGAAGGTCACCGGCTTCTTGGGCGCGCTGACCAAGGGAGCCGACAGAGACCAGCAGAAGCGAGTTGCAAACTCCGTCATTCGGAACATTGAGGCTGACCCTGTCGGATGGAGCAGGACGGTTGGGTACGACGTCCTCAACAAAGAGACAGGGAAGATCGATGACCCAGCAAAGGTGATGCTCGACTACAAAAACAGAGTCGAGAAAATCTACGGTAAGACGATGGGCCGAGCAGTCATGCGTAATGCCCTTGGGTCCGAGGCTGGCACGTACCTTTCCAATTTCGATGCCTCAGCGTTTGAACGATCCAAGTCCGTTGATTGGGGAACCGCCACCTCAACAGCCGAAGAAGCCCAAAAGCGTTTTGCTGCCAGCGAGGCAGCGAAGCAGCGAGAGCTGGAGATCAAGAAACAAAACGACGCTCGGGAGGCAATCGGCGGGCCATTGGCATCCATGCAAAATGCATGGAACGAAATGTTCGCAGGAAGCCCCAAGGCGGAACTTGCTGCCAGCGGAGCGGTTGGCGCAACTGCAAGTGCGCTTTTCGGCAAGATTGCGGGGATGGTTAGTGGTGTTCTCGGCAAGGGTCAGGCGGCCAAAGAGGTGCTTACGCGCGCTCCTCAAGCGATTGCGCGATTCGCAGGCTCGGCGGGAACAGCAGCGGAAACCGCAGGCGTTGCTGAAGGCGCAGCGGCTACAGCTGGCGGAGTCGGAGCTGGCACCATGTTTGGTCTGTTGGCCGCTACGCCGGTGGCCGAGTACTACGCAGTGAAGGGCATCAATGCGCTGCACGATCAGCGGAAAGCCGAGGTCGAATGGAGCATGCAACAGGGGCAGGCCACAGAAGGTGCCTCTCGCATAGCCCAGGCTGCGCAGCAGGGTCAGTACGCGTCGATCTATGAAGCGACCCCAGACCTGCTCAGATTTGCAAAGGGAGCTGCGGGTGGAACGACAGTGGATCAGCAGGCAGTTATGCGGCAGATGGTTACGCTGCTGGCCAATCGAAAGGACCTGCCTCCTGAATTTGCCGCAACAGTAAAACAGGCTTTCAAAGAGGCATTGCGCGAAAGCGAGGTTACAGTCACGTCGCCAAACCCATCACGACGTGCTGTTAATGAAATTGAATCAAGGGAAAATTAAATGAACGCCTCTAGTCGCGCACCCTCATTCCAGGCCGATACCAGATATCAGTCTGTAATTGAAGCATATTATCGGGAACTGAACCGACAAGGGTCCAGTCAGCGCAAACCAGAAGTACTGGATGCAATACATGAGCTTCTGACCATTGGCATGCCGCTTGTGGTTGATGAAAATGTATTGATTGTCGACGGCATACATCGCGGGAAAACGGCACGGATTGCTGCGGCTGACTCGCAAAATGTGTCCATTGTTTTTGATGATGGATCATCAGATTCGGTCAGCATTGAGTACATTGAACGAGACTTTCTAGCACTGGCGAGTAATTTATAATGCCTATTGATATACCGTTTCTAAGTGACGTTTATGAATTTGAGCTGTTTGGCATACAGCTTATGCAAAACCTAAAAACGTGGTCTGATAAGATATCATTCCGCAATGCCGTGCATGAGTTTCTAAGGCGGGACGGAGCATCTGTTGAATACAATGGACGCAAGCCAGCTACATTCACTTTTGCGGTGTACTTCTCGGGGCCAAACTGGCGCATTCAATATAGCAACCTAATCGCAAAGTGGTCTCAATCCAGCAAGACGCAATGCGTCCATCCATTACTTGGTCCCATCAATGTTGCGGTTGACGAGATCGAGGCGACTAGTACGCCTGCGACTGGTTGCAACCTTTTAGAGGCAACGATCCGAGTCACAGAGGACAGGCTCGATCTCCAGTTGGCACAGGAGCAGGAACCGAGACCGAGTGAGCTTGCGCAGCAGGCTGTCTCGTTGTCGACGCAGGCGGCTGATGACATCGCGGCCAAGTATCAGCTTGCGCTCGGGACTGCTCGCAAATACGTCTCAGCCGTTGCCAGCTACACAGCGCTTGCACAGGCCGCCCAACTCGACCCAATCGCTGCCCTGGAGTTGCGGTCAAATCTATCACTGATGGTGACGGCCAGCGAAGCTGTGATTGCGGACCTGCTTAACGACCCAACAGCAGTGGACCAATGCGACGTGATGGATGAAGTGGATGCCATCATTCTGTCTCATTCTGCCTGTATCGAACTTTATGATGCTCTCAATGGCGAAGGCGTATTTCCAGAGCAGGTGCAGGTTACTGGTTCTCAATCGCTGATTCAGTGGTGCGCAGCTCGATACGGAGGTCCTGCTGCTGAGCGATACGCTGAGATTATCGAGCGCATGAATGACATTCCAGACGTTGGCTGGCTACAGCCAAACACTGTGATCTTAGCTCCGGCAAAGAAGGTGCTTTGAAATGTCAGTTACAAGTGTCAATCTATCGCTTCCTGATAAAAACATTACAAGCATCAACGATATTACTTCGTTCTCCTATGTGTCGGACTGCACAGCGCTCGGCAATCCATTCTCCGTCGAAATACGCGACCCAGCATCGTTTTGGTCCGCGCGGATCCGTCGTGGCGACAAAGTTTTGCTTGAGATGGCGAATGCAAACGTCAACTCAGGACGCCCGACACGCAAGCTGATTGGACGCATCCGGTCAATTGATCAACAGAACAGAAACAACACGGGAAGAGTTCTGCGTGTTACAGGGTGTGACCTTGGATATCACCTGCTGAAGGACTATGGCCCGCTTGGCTTGGCTGTGAATAATACGACGTTTGAACATCTTTTAAAATCCGTTCTACATCCTAGTTGGGGCTTTTCAGGTGTGCGCTGGGGAGACGCAAACAACACCAATAGATCAATCAAGCTCGGTCGCAAGCAAAAGCAACTGCAGGTCACTGCGACTGGCAAGGTTCCGTTGCAATATATCGGAATTGAACCAGGGGAAACTCTTTCATCCCTGCTACAAGATGTCGCAAAATTTGACGGCAAGCTATTGAATGTTTCAGTCGATGGCTACCTGCAGGCTTGGAACCCAAATTACAAGCGAGAGCCAGCATATCGATTTGTCAACTACGCAGACGACAGACGCTCTGCAAACAACATGAAAGAGATCGCAATTTCATCATCGGATGATGGTGTTTATTCTCGATATACATGTTGCGGAGAAGTGTTGATATTGCTGAACCAGACGAAGAATCCCAATGATCCGCACCCTGGGCGCAAGGCTGGAAAATCAGAAATCGTGCTAGATGGCGGCAATGAATTGCGCATACAGCGCGCGCAAAAACGGGCATTTTCTCAGGCTGAGCGCAATATTTTGCCTTTTTTTACGCAGAAAAATTACGCCGATACAGAGCAGATGGACGCAAAACATGCCCAGATGCACGCCGAATGGACTGCTGCGAATGGTCTTTTTAAATCATGGTCGTATGAATGGGAGTCTCCATTCCATGAACAAAATGGAATTTGGTTTGAATCAGATCAGATTGTGTCAATTACCGATCAAGTAAACTACGACGATACGTACGATCCGCCCAAGCTCGTGTCTGGTAACTATTGGATATATCGCGTTGAGCTACATTGGGACAAGGATTCTGGTGGCGGGACAAAGTTCAAGGCTGGCAAGACCGGATTGCTGACGGCTCCTCTCGTCGGAGTGGGTGGGCTCACGAAATATGACCTTGATTTATTGAGGAAGAAACAACAGGAAACGGCATGATCTCGCGCGAAGACATCAAACAGGCAGTTGCCCGCATCATGACTCTCGGCTTCTCGCTTTCAAGCAGCGCCACCGGAGAGGACGACAAGGTGTCAGGTCGAGGCGATGTCGATACGCCGCGACCCGTACGCCGATTGTGGCCGTTTGGTATCCGTTCGGTCCCACCGCGCGACAGCGAAGCGGTGATCGCCGCAATTGGCGGCGGTCGATATCTAAAAGTCATGCTCTGCGCAGAGCATCCAGATCACGGACCACGCGACCTCAAAGAGGGCGAGACCGCGCTGTATGGAGCTTTTGAGGCGCTGATAAAGCTCGACGACAAAGGGCACATCAGGATTGTCCCGAAGTCGGCAGGCTCCAGAGTTTACGTAGGCGGCGGGGCCGATGGCGATCAAGATGCACTGGTCACCGTTGGGCATCTCAATGAAAAGCTGAAGGTCATCACGGATGCAATTTCGGGACACGTTCATCAAGCAGGAACGCTGCTCGCGGGAATGTCAGCGGTGACTGGCGCAACAGCAGGAGCTGTCAGCGTGTCAGTGACGGTGCAAGGATCGCCAACGGCCTACGGAAAGAAGCCCTAGCATGAGCGTTTTCGGCAACACGCCAGGTCGTGACCTGCAGCTGCGGTCGCATAGCCCAAGTCAGCTTGATATGGCGTGGGGTGAGGATGGCAATCCGGTGTTTGATGACACCGAAAGCTACGCAGTGAATGCAGCCATTGATGCGATGGCTGGCAAGTGGTTTGCTGACAAGACTGGCCGGTATGGATCCGACCTTTACAATGTGGTATTTGATCAAGGCGCTTCGACGGCATCGAAGATTGAGACCAGTATCATTGCAGCGCTTCAACCGCTTGTTCCAAACAGAATCGTGATCAACTCGCTGAAGGTCAGTAACCTTGGCGATGGCAGATACCGCATCGCGCTTACATGGTCGAGTCGTAGCAATCGACAGACGACCATCATCAAAACACTGGAGATCACCTGATGGTGCCTGCGCAGTTTGTTCCAACCTTTAGTGATCTGCGAGCGTTGGCAGCGGCCAAGTTGCGCGTGGCGTTCCCAAGCCGAGCACATGACGCGTACAGCTTTCTCGGCCAAACGGCAGTCGTGCTTGGCATGACGACGTTGAGCGTGGTCAAGAAGCTCAAAACGATTGCTGGCAATCAGGTCCCTGGGTACGACAACGACAATACGGGAGCTGCTGCGTGGGCGCGCTGCGTAGGCGTTCCCTCGAACAATCCCAATGCGCGCTATGGCCCGAACGTGGCGCAGCCCGCAACTGGCGGAGTGGTGATAGCAAAGGGAACGTCGGGCTCGATCATCAACGATGGGACTGCCCTGCAGGCAAACACGGGAGTCGTCGATTACATCACGTCGGCTGGTGTCACGATTCCGGCGAGTGGAGAGGTTGACGTGAATGTTGTTGCGGTGACGCCAGGGACCGTTGGGAATCTGGCAGCAGGCAACACGCTTCGGTTTGTGTCTCCGCCAGTAGGAGTACAGGCGGATGCGGTCCTAAAGGTTGGGCTTGACGGAGGACTGGACAACGAATCTCTTGAATCGACAGTGTCTCGCACGTTACGCCTGTTGCGAAGCGGCAAGCGCGGCGGAACTGCATCGGATTTTCGGACATGGTCAGAGAACTACCTGACCGCTCAAGGAATAGCGCCAGGGCTCGTGAAGCGAGCGTGGTGCTATCCGCTGCGTGGCGGGCTTGGGACCGTGCATGTGGTGATAACCGGAGGGGGATCGGGGCTTAGTCGCCAACTGACCGCGCTGGTTGTCACGGCGGTTTTGTCGCATCTGAATCGACTGCGACATCCTGGTGTGAAGGCAGTCGTTCTGCTCGCTGACATGAGCGGCCCAGGATGCACTATCACCATGCGTTGTCAGCCTTCGTCGGCCAAAAAGTATGCGTGGTCGACTCCTGAGTTCCAGGAAACAATCGTCGCCGTTCCAGCCGACAACAAGCTGACGATCGGTGTCAATCTTGCCACTACCACCGCAAGCGCGCTGGTAGCGCTTCGGACAGCAATCGATGCAGGGCGCGAACCCATCCTGCAAATCAGCAGTGCATCATCGGTTCTGCCCGTGATGGTCCGCGCCATCGCGTACACAAACGCGATGAACTCCGTTCTCACGCTACGAGAAAGCCTTTCCGTCGGTACGGTTTCCGCACTTGATACACTGCGTGCTGGAAGTGAAATCGTTCTTCCGGTTGCGCAAGCAATCAGGGATCACGTCGATCAGCTTGGTCCGTCTCGTCAGTCTGGCTATGCGGACCCGTATGATGGCTGGAGCGATACGCTTTCCATCGGGACTCTGAACGGTATTCCAACGACAGTGCTTGACCCGGTGGATCGAAGAACCAAGGTGGTTGCGAACGTAAGCGGCACGTTAATAAACAATGCCACGCTCGACATCGCTGCTCGCGACGTGGTTGTAGGTGGAAGTCCACAGCTTTTGTATCTTGCCAACGCTGGGATCGTAATTCTCCCATTATAGCCACATGACTAAAGACGAATACGTACGTATGCTTATGTCGTTTCTTCCGCCTGGTGTGGTGAAACGCCTTGGGCCTGACCGTAAAAAGTTTCATGTGGCCATCGCTGAGTTTCTATATGAAGCGCTACAGGCGCCAGTGAATATTCTGCAAAGAGAAACCGACCCAGGGCGAGCAAACGTCCTGCTCGGATCATGGCAAGCAGCACTAGATCTTGCGACAACCAAAACCGCGACCAGCGGCAATCTCGCGCGCAAGCAGGAGCAGCTTGTCGCTGGGCTACGAGCTGCTAGTGGGTCACTCTCAATCGCGGATCTGCGTGCGCTGCTTGGGCCATACCTCGATTACGCTGATCCTGCTCAAATTGCAATCATTGAGCCAGATCGAGCGGCACTGAAGACTGCCCACACGTATCAAACAGTAACGCCTATGCCGATTCCGATACCGAATGCTTATCCTCCTGGCATTCTGTTTTGGTCGGTGTCGGATGCTGGTCCTGTCTCCGAAGCCGGTGCGCAGGTGGAAATCAGTGTGACAGGAAACCTGTCCGATCTGACGTTTACACTATACGGTCCTGGTGGCGTCAACCAACAGTGCTATTTCGACCGTGGCGAACTTGGTAACACAGTTGTTACGAATCAGTCCTTTGTGCTGTATGCGCCAATCAGCAAGAAAAGACTTGAGCAACAAACAATTGCCGGTGAAACAAAAGGACGTTGGTCGCTGGTTTGCTTTTCGCAGGGTGCGCCTGGCGTATTGCATGGTGCAGAGCTTTTTGTCGAGGCACATGGTAGAGCATCAGATGGCCAGGAGGGGCTGGGAAAATCGTTGTTTGAGTTTGCGGTTGTAGCTGATGCTGCTCTGATGGGCGGCAATGCCGACGTTGAATCGGCACGCGATGCACTACAGAGAAATAAGCCAGCGTGGCTTGGTGCGTCTATTATCAACAAACCGTCTGGCGGGAGCGTGGTTGCAATCCCAGATCTACCAGACACAATCCCGGATGAATCAATTCCTGGTTAGAGGTGATGACGTGAAAAAGCTATATCTGGCCGCTCTCGTGTTGCTTGTTCCTCTATTGGCATATGCGGCTCTGCCATTGAGTCGCTCCACTACATACGTTGCCGGATCCACTCCTGCCATTAAAGCGGGCGATCTGAATGCCCTGCAGGACTGGTTGGCGGCAATATACAGCGGGACGCATACCGTCAAGTCAGGAGCAGCTGACGGAGTGGGCGGGGTGTCGGTAGGGATGCAGCCAGGGACTTTCCTGGCTGGACGTTACGCAGCTGAAACAAGCGTTCCGACCACAACGGTCATCGAGGCTGGCCAGGTCAACCGCGAATCGGTGCCAACGGGAATGGCGCATCTTGACGCCGCGTGCGGCATCTACAGTGTCTTTAACGTCGGAACAATCACACCTGGCGTTCCCGGCGTGTGCGTCCTGACCTTTCAGTTCAAGCCGCGCAACACGGATCCGAATCGGACGATTGTTCACGTCACCGAGCACAATGCGACAAATGTGCGGTGTCGACCAACCGTGTTGGCGCTGGATGGCTCGAATAATCTACGGGTGACAGTCGCCTGTCAGGATCCAGCTGGCGCAACTACGGCCAGTGCGTTTTCGATCAGCGTCAACAGCCTGTAGCCTCAATCGTTTTGACCCTCCAGACAACGAGAGCGCGACGTGCGATACCGAGTGCCGCGCAATCGCAAACCCCTCTCACTGTAGATGGTAATATCGACATATGGTTTCGTGCGTGATTGGTGATGTTCTCCGCGATGCAAGTGGCGTCAATCATGATGGGCAGGTGGTGTATTGCTGGCCTGTTGACCTAGCTGTTCGCATCGAGGACGGCTCTGGCGTTCTGAGACCAATCGACCCTGATCCGCTCAAATCGTTCGAGTATCGATACGGTGTTTCATCTGCAAGCAGTGGCGGTGGCGTATGGGCCATCACCATTCCGCGCGCTGCGGAACAAGAGCCCACCTCGACGGAGTGGATGCTACGGCTTCCTGACGGTAAAACACTTCGAGGCAAGCCTCCAACCGGAGTTGGTCCATACACCGTCAACGACCTGTTGGCCAGCTGGGGGTGGGTCCTTGTTGGAGCATCGGCGGTTCTAGCTGGAGCTGGGGACATCACTGGCGAGGTCGCTGTCGCAGATCAGGACCACTACGATTTCGCATTTGCGGCCAACACGTTCACGTCGGAAAAGTACAGCGTGAGCATCGGGCTTGAGGAATGCCAGGCGGGTACGGTGTCAGTGGCTGGGGCAATTGTCTCGTGGAGCTTCACCAATCGTTCCCAGAATGGGATTCGCATCAAGTTCAGCGCGACTTACAGCGGAGTGATGACTTTCCGCTTCAAGCAGGAGTAGTCCGTGAGAGATCGAATGAGAGTCATGATCGCAGCGCTGGCGCTGTTCCCGCTCGCTGCGAACGCACAGACCACAACAAAGTCTCTGATCATACAATCGGTCGCCAGCGGAACTGTCGCGTGCCCGCCGCTGCGCCTGTGCCTCCAATCAATCACACCAAGCGGACGTCCATTTTGGACTGACCCGGCTGGGTTCGGTTGGTTCGCCGATGAGGCGCGAGGGCTGCTGCGAGCGACCAGTGCGCCCGCTGGCAGCGCAGGTGGCGTGTACTACAACACGGGCACAGCACAGGCTCTGCTGTATACAGGAGGCCTGTGGACGGAGTTTGTTACGACGACAGGGAATCAAACCCTCGCGAACAAAACACTCGCAGGCAATCTGGTTGCAAACGGATATCGCATCACTGGGCTTCCGTCGCCTGTGGCATCCTCTGAACCTGCGACCAAAGGCTACGCGGATGCGCTAGCTGGCCCCGGAAATTCCGTGTTCGCGATTGTGACCGGAGCTTCTGCTGGGTTGCTTGGAATCTCAACCCTCTGGCTTCGGTCGCCAGGGCAAGCAGGAAGTGGTTCGGTGCTGACCGTGTTGCATCGAGTCACGCGGACAGCCAATGCTCGCAACCTGTCGTGCTCCCTGTCGATTGCTCCAGGTGGTAGCGACTTTGTCGCGATCACGGTGCAAGTGAACGGCGCATCTGTGCCAGTGGCATGCACCATCACCGGGAGCGCGACCTCATGTGATGACACCGTCAACTCTGTCGCTCTGTCCGCAGGACAGAACCTCAGTTTGCAGTCCGTGTCTTCTGCATCAATCGCGTCGGATCTCACCTGTAGTTTCGAGGTTACCAACTGATGCTTATGCGCGCGACGATCTGTGCCCTTTTCCTCATGCTGAACGGATGCAAGTGCGATGAGCATCCACGAGATGCAGCTGCATCCAGCGATGCTCGGCCTGTCGATGCATCGCCAGCCTTCGACACTGCGACGCCACCGGATCTTGTCGAGGTGCAAGACATCAGCACCGATGACGCCGGAGCCGCTGGCGACTGCATGGTCTGCTCGCAGACCGAGCCAGTCGGAAGCTGCACGCCCTCGCGCTGCGCGAGGAGAGCTGACGGAAGGCTTTGCTGCGTGAGTGCGAGCAGAAGGTAGACCCTCATGTTTGACCCAACGGACTTTGGCATCGTGTTCTCCCAAGCAGGGGGTTCTCCGTCGAGTTACTACCTTGACATCAAAGGGGTAACTCAACAGGTCGAAGCTCTATCGTCGGCGTTCACGCCGATGCAAAACGCTGGCGTTGAAAGCACAGCGCAGCCATTCATCGCCCGGACACTTCGACAGGAGCTTGAGATCCGGGCAACCTTTGATCAGGTGTCTCTGTATCGAGTCCGCGTCATGACCCGCAGAGATGCAGGTCCTTGGGTCGTGATTGGAACAGTCAGATCTGACACTCAGACCCTCGCCACGACACACGACATCACAGCGGGTCAACTGACGACTCTCCTACAGACACCCGCCGGTACGCTTCGAGACCAAATGAGAGTCGAAGTTCAGGCCGTGTGGGCAGTCACACCTACCTCTGCTGACACACTTCAGGTGCTGGCAAAATGCGCTTAGCTATTCTCATTGTCTCTCTGTTGCTGGCGATGACTGCAAATGCGCAGTTTCCATCTGCGTCATATCCTCCAATTAAATCGTCCAGTTCCGCCAATGGCATTGGCTACGTTCCCGCAAATAGCGCAAACTGGATAAGTCCTCCGCCGACATTGGTCAGCGCTGCACTTGATTCGCTTGCCTCGTATTTGACCAGTGTATCCGCAACATCAACAGCTCGGTCAGCGGTGCTCGGGACTGCTCGCAAATACGTCTCAGCCGTTGCCAGCTACACAGCGCTTGCACAGGCCGCCCAACTCGACCCAATCGCTGCCCTGGAGTTGCGGTCAAATCTATCACTGATGGTGACGGCCAGCGAAGCTGTGATTGCGGACCTGCTTAACGACCCAACAGCAGTGGACCAATGCGACGTGATGGATGAAGTGGATGCCATCATTCTGTCTCATTCTGCCTGTATCGAACTTTATGATGCTCTCAATGGCGAAGGCGTATTTCCAGAGCAGGTGCAGGTTACTGGTTCTCAATCGCTGATTCAGTGGTGCGCAGCTCGATACGGAGGTCCTGCTGCTGAGCGATACGCTGAGATTATCGAGCGCATGAATGACATTCCAGACGTTGGCTGGCTACAGCCAAACACTGTGATCTTAGCTCCGGCAAAGAAGGTGCTTTGAAATGTCAGTTACAAGTGTCAATCTATCGCTTCCTGATAAAAACATTACAAGCATCAACGCGACTTTGTGGCACAATGATTTTGCATCTTCGCCGTCGCTGACGGCTGCTGTTTCTGGTGGCAATGTCCTGGTCTCAGTGCCTGGCATTGCAGGTAAAACACTAAACTGGACGGTGAAAAGTGGCATATAGACTCCTGGCTGTTCTGGCGTTGATTATGGTTTTGGGGTGCGGTGATTCAACGCGCTGCACGGAGAGGGATATCAGTTCCTGGGTTCCGGCAACTGTTGAGTTTGGGACGCCGATCTTTTGCGAGTCAAAAATGATCGGCTATCGACTTGATATCGATGCAAGCGATGGGACGTCCCGCGTGTGGGAAATGGTTCAAACCGACACGCCAGACCGAAGCAACAAGGTCTATGTCTCTGCGGACATTGACTTGCTCACGCCAGCAGAGAGAAGTGTCCGCATTGAGCAAGGCAGCGCAGTGCTCATGAACACGGTGGGAACCAACACAAGAGTCGAAGCCTCGGCTGTCGCAGGCACTGGGGCTGGAAAGCTTCTTCGAGCGATTCGAGTGATCGTCCCACCGGGTTTGAGGTATCGCGGCGAGATTCGAGCTGTGGACTGGAGGTAGCGTGGACTGGCTGACAAACCCCAGCTTCATGGTCTCCGTGAGTGCAATTGTCGTTGCGCTGTGCAACACGTTCAAAAAGTGGCTTGAGGTCAAAGACCGAGAGCAGCGAAGAGCAGCCGTGCTGAAACTTCATGGGAACGCAGTTGCGCTAGAAGCTCTCTCTCAGATCGATCCACCGAGCACATCGGATGTGAGCAGCGGCCAAGTGATACTGCTGGTTCTTGGATTCAGCGCAGCGATTGGTTCAAGTTCGATCGTTGGGCGTGGCGATACGTACAGCGCAAAGGAGTGCAGTTCGTCTGCCGACTGTCACGACGGCGAGAGGTGTGAACGTGGGCGCTGTGTCAGCAATGCGCGCAAGCCATGCCCTCCAGGTAGCAGCCGTCCAAGCTCAGGAAAGGATGAGCCATTGCCTGGCAGCCAGGATGTCGCGATGTGGTGGGCACCTCGGTCGCTTCGCCGCGATCAGTTTGAAACTGCTCTTTCCAGCTACTGATATGCGTCGCCGCCAGGTTTTTCTTTGGTGGCTTAACGAGCACCTTTCTTCCTCGCAAACTCCAGTCGCACGCGAGCTGCGGGCCTGCCGCATCAATCGCAGGCTCACCCAGGCACAGCTGGCCACCATAAGTGGCCTTTCTGTTGGCACTGTCGGAAAGGCAGAGCGTGGCCGATACACTGCGCGCACCGTAGCCATCCTGCGGGCTGCGCTGCGCTGAATTGTGTAATAAAAAAAGTGACAAAAAGGCGCGGCAAGGCTAATCTTGTGGGCATGTCAGCACACAGAGTTGAGCTTCTGCGGAAGCGCGCCGATGACTGGAAGCGGCGTGAAAGAAAGTGGCACACTCAGCTTGAGCGAGAGCGAGCTTGGGCAAGTGCGGCGCCGGTTGGAGCGGGGATGCTTGCTGCTGTAGCAGCGGCAGCGGTCGCTGTGAATGCCACCGGAGTTTGGTCGATTCCGCTGGCGTCGGCCTGGCCCGCGATAGCGCTGGTGGTTGGGAGCGCCTGGCAATATAGGGGCGGTGTGGCCCGCAACAGGCTTGATGCAGCGAAGCTCCATGCTGTGTGGCTTGCTGCGGACCGAGCTGCAGAGTTCTACCGATCGATCATCAGCCGTCTAGATGACGGCTGTGAGGTTGGTTTGCTCGTTGCGGAAAGCGACGAGTTTGAGAAAGGCGCGAGGGCGGCATGACAGAGACCCTTGGGCAGCGATTGAGAGCGTCGCGCGAACGGCTCAACCTGTCACAGACGCTGGTCGCCAATCGGTTGACGCCGAGTCAGCGGCGTCAAAATCTATGGGCATGGGAAAATGACAAGGCAGAGCCCAACGTGGATCTGCTTCGTCAGCTTAGCGAGCAGTTGGAAGTTCAGCTCTGCTGGCTGATGACAGGTTTTGAGTGTCGCGCACGGAAACAGAGAGGCCATAAAGCCGTCTCTACCGCCGGGAAATAGTAGTGCTGTTGGCCGCGCCGTAGGCGCTGCACGAGCAGCGCTACTCCCGTCGCTGCCGCAAGAAAATAGCAGCGCTGTTGGCTGCGCCGCAGGCGCTGCACGAGCAGCGCTACTCCCGTCGCTGCCGCAAGAAAATAGCAGCGCT
>ERZ650304.299-NODE-299-length-29004-cov-5.739024_pt1 | contig 29004 bp, 23 predicted proteins | sample MGYA00376240_ERZ650304 | MGnify/ENA primary metagenome ERZ650304 (study PRJEB26733, sample SAMN07839271) | wastewater metagenome | biome: small river; feature: stream; material: water | place: USA: North Carolina | collected 2016-03-01 ... | reverse complement strand
ACTGTTTAGCGTTAGATGTATCGGACCAAATTCTGTTCGTGAAGAACAATGGATTAATCTCCAAAGTTATAAAAGAAAATACTTGAAAGTTAAATTTCAAAATTATTCTGATGATGGAATTCCAATCTTTCCAGTTGGCATTGAAGTCCGCGAAGGGATGGTTATCAATGGTGTGTTTGAGCCTTTGATTTAGTTGCTGCTCAATGGGAATAAATTACACTATGTATTATGTACATAAATAATATCCAATGGATATTTTTAAGTGATAAAAAAAGTAAAAAAACGCGATGGCACTTATGAGCCTTTTAATGCTGACAAGTTGAATCGCTGGGCAGAGTGGGCTGCTGATTTAAATGTTGAATGGTCTTCTATCGCCTTAGAGGCTTATAAGAAATGTTATGATGGTTGTACTACTAGCGAATTACAATCTGCTATGATTTCTGCATGCATTGACAGAGAGGATACTGCCCATTTAAAAATGGCTGGTCGTTTGTATGCTGGTGATGTTTATAAAAATGCTTTTGGTGACCATGACAAAATTCCTTCTTTGAAGGAAATATATTATGGCATGTCTGTCAAAGGACTATGGGCCAATATGAATTATTCTGATGCAGAGCTTGATGAGCTTGACTCTGTGTTGGATCATAGTTTGGATTTGCGTTGTGTGCATTCCGAAATCAAACAAATAGCTACAAAGTACTCTATATCTAATAAAATTAGTGGCAAGATTTACGAGTCTCCACAATTTACATATATGCGTGTTGCCTTGGGCACGATGAATATACAGCCAGCAGAAAGACGTATAGAAGATGTTAAAAAAGTTTACTATTTGTTGAGTAACAAAATATTAAACCCACCTAGTCCAGTTATGCTGCACATAGGAACTATGCATCTAGGTCTTGCTTCATGCTGTGTATATACCTCTGGAGATAATTTATTGTCTCTTGCTGTTGGCGACCATATTGCATATATGATGACCGCTGCTTCTGCTGGTATTGGTTCGCACTTAATGACTCGTAGTGTGCTTGATCCTGTCCGTAAAGGCACTATTAAGCATCAAGGTAAGTTACCCTACTACCGTGTCATTGAGAAGTCTGTATTGGCCAATATGCAGGGTGGACGAGGTGGTTCTGCTACTGTTCACTATACTGTTCTTGATCCAGAAATTGAAGACTTATTGCATTTGCGTAATCCGACTACCGTTGCTGAAAAGAAAATTCGTGATATAGATTATAGTGTTGGTTACAATCCGTTCTTTGCTAGTAAAGTTGCTCGCAATCAAAATTGGATGAGTGTTAGCTATTATCATGCTCCTGATTTATGGCATGCAATGTATGCTGCTGATCAAGCTGAGTTTGAACTTCTATATGCGAAGTATGAAGCTGATAAGTCTGTTCCTAAAAAATTCTTTTCAGCTCGTAAACTAGCTAAACGTTTCTTAACTGAAGCTGTTGAAACTGGTCGTTTGTATGTTCACAATACTCATGAGATGAATCGTCATACTCCATTCTGGGACATCATATGGTCTTCTAACCTATGTCAAGAAATTGGTTTACCAACTAAGTCCTTTACAGATATGATGGATTTATATTCCAAAGAGTCTCAAGGTGAAATTGGTTTATGTAATCTTTTGGCTATTGTTGCTGGTAGAGTAACTCCAGATACTTATCAAGATGCTGCTTATTACGGTTTATTGATGGTTGACAATGTTATTGAGATTATGGAATATCCTTTCCCTAGCTTAAAGACAAGTGCTCAAGCAAGACGTTCTGTTGGTATTGGTATAACTAATTTAGCTTATGATTTAGCAAATCGTGGTCTACCTTATGATTGTCAAGCTGCTAAGGATTATAGTCATCGTTTAGCTGAAATGCATTCTTATTGGTTACATGAAGCCTCTTTAAGATTGGCAAAAGAAAAAGGTCTTGCTCCTTGGATGCATAAGACTAAGTATCCCGATGGCTGGCTACCTGTTGATACATATAATCGCAATGTAGATAATATTACTTCTCAGAAGAATATGTTTGATTGGGAAGACTTACGTCTTCGTATCAAAGCTAATGGTGGTATTCGTAATTCTGTTTTGGAAGCGTATATGCCATGTGAGTCAAGTTCAATAGCATCTAATACTACGAACGGTTTGTATCCTATTCGTGAGTCTGTTGTTATTAAAGTTAATGGCACAGAGAAGAGTGTTTTTATTGCTCCCGACTGGGAAGATTTACAACACACTTATCAATCTGCTTGGATTGTTCCAACTTTTGACTTAATTGATCATTATGCTATTTATCAAAAATGGTGTGGTCAAGGTATATCTGCTGACTTGTATGTTAGTTATTCTGACAATGCTAATCGTAAAGTTGGTATTAAGAAACTTTTAAAGGAATGGCTGTATGCCACTAAAATGGGCATGAAGACGCGTTACTATTTAAATAGTGCTACTGGTACTAAAGTTGAAGAAGAAAGAGGGTGTGCTAGTGGGAGTTGCTCTGTATGAGTTTATTTAATATTGCTAACGATGAGTGGGAAACTGGAGAGGGTTCATTAATACTTGGTCAAGCTCCAGGTCTGTACGATAGTGTACATCTTAGACATCCAGAATTATTCAGACTTTATAAGTTACAAAAATCTATGGATTGGGCTGAAGATGAGATTAGTTTAGAGCAATCTAGACAAGACTTACTAACCTGTCCTAAGTCTGTTAGAGATATGATGTTAATCAATATCGCCTATCAGTGGGAAACAGATACAGTTGCAGCGCGTACAGTCGCTCCTTTATTTGCTCCGTTTATTACCAACTCAGAATTCTGGTCAGCGATGCTAAAGAATTGTGAAATAGAAGTTTTGCATGCCTTAACTTACTCAGAGATTGTTCGTCAGTGCGTTCCAGACCCAAATGAAGTTTTTGAACTTGTATTGAAGAATGAACATGTTACTGAACGTCTATCTCCTATTATTTACTATTTCGAAGCTTTGCAAAAGGCTGGAGCTGAATATACTCTTGGTATTCGTAAGAATGACCAAAGTACGTTTAATATCGTAATGCTGGCTTTAATAGCCTTATATATGATGGAACGTTTTCAGTTTATGTCGTCTTTCGCTACAACCTTTGGTATTGTGGAGCAAGGTTATTTCATTGCTATTGGCAAATACATTCAAAAGATTATGCTTGATGAATTACTTTGTCATTCTGAGACTGTGCGATATGCCATTTTAGTTTTGTTGCGTTCTGTGCGTGGACAGGCTTTTATGGCAGAATGTCGTGAAGAAGTGTTGGAGATGCTAAATGTTATTAAGCGAGTAGATTATGCTTGGAATGCTTATCAGTTTAGCGAAGGCCGTGTCATAGTTGGTGTTAATGAAGCACTTATGAATAGTTGGTCTGATTATAATGCTCAATTCATCTATAGAGATCTTGGATTTGATGTACCTGTACTTCCTAGTCCTTTAAAATATATGGATAATTGGATTGACATTGACAAAATACAAAATGCCCAACAAGAAGAGTCTGGTAATAACTACGCCTTGAATTCTGTTGTTGATGATTTGGCAGATGATGAGATCTTAGAGTTTTAATATGGATTTTTGTAATAATGAGCCAGATATTGGTTCAGAAATTAATAGAGCGATGACAGCTGAATTGTATCTCAATGAAGTGCCAGCTCATGTGGACCTTGGAATTCAAGATTCTCCTACAATTGGCGGTCTTAAGTATGACGGTGGTAAAACAATGTTGGGCTTATTCCCTCCATTGGTTTTGGAAGAAGTTGGTAAAGTATTAACCTATGGTGCTCAGAAGTATGCTAAGCATAATTGGTCTAAAGGAATTGTTTATTCAAGATTGTATGATGCTGCATTGCGTCATTTAAATTCTTGGAATAATCCTTATGACAATGATGTTGATGAAGAAAGTGGTATTAGTCATTTGGCTCACGCTATTTGTTGTTTATCATTCTTGCTTCATTTTGAAACTATTAAAAGTCAACATGGCGTAGAGCATAAATTAGATGACAGAGCAGACAAGCTATAAATTTGACCCTCATCCAACATACGATGGCCTGCTAAAGCAGGCCAGAGGTCTTGCCAGTTTATTAGGTGGAGCTATCTACATGAATGAGTTGTATGTTGACTCTATTCAAAAAGTTAGTCGTAGAATGCTGCTGATTGATTCAGAAGAAGTTAAAGCTGAAAGATTGACTAATTCTATATTGACTAATACTCTTTTGAATGCCGAGGATGAAATTATTAGGTTAAGAAATCTATTGGTTGACAATGGAATTAAATATGACTAATAAACTCACAGTTAAGTATGTTGCTCAATCAAACGATCTACCTATGATAGAGTCTTGTGCTATGAAGGCTATTATAGATGAACAGTGCAATGCTATTAAATAGGCTTTTAGTGAAGTGGAAGTTGCGTTTGAATATGATGAAGATTGGGGTTTCTTAACTCCAATTTCTATTAATGGAATGGAAATAAAAAGATGAATACGCCGTATCAAGATGTTAACGAATTAGAAACATATAAGACTATTGAATCTGCACTTATGACTTGTTGTCCTGTGTGTGGAGACAGACTTGAATGGACTCTAGAAGTTGGTTATGACCCAGTTATGGATTGTCCAACTATTACTGGTTATTCATCTTCTTGTGGTGTATTGTTTTCTTTGCATACCGAAATCACCAATGAATATGAGTATTCATATTATATAGAAGTTAAGTATGAGGATATTCCAGGAAGATGAGTACCATTGTTTGTGATGGCAAAATGCTTGCCGTAGATATGATGAACATTGTTGGTGGCACTAAACACAATGTTTTGTCAGATAACATTTATGTTCTTGATACTGATTCTGATCCTCCACATCATGTAATTATTGTGTGTATAGGTGATAAGGCTCAGTCGGCATATTTTGTTGAACACTTTAATACTTTAAGAGACCCAGTTGTTTCTCAAAAGTTTAGGTCATTGTTTGGTGAACCTACGTTTACCGCTTATGTATATTATACCATTGATAAGTCTTCTGAGATGTATCATGGTATGCAATATATTAGTTCTGTTGATTACAGATGTATGAGTATTGGCAGCGGTTCTAGATATGCTCTTGGAGCATTAGAGGCTGGTGCTGACTCTATTAGTGCGCTGAAGATTGCGGCTAAATATGATTTGCTTACTGATTCATTTGCGATTCAGTATGTTGACCTATCTAAGCCGTTAGTGGAAGTTAGATATCTTGATTATCAATAATAATAAATCTGTCAGTCGTACTCTTTTAAGGGAGTATAGACTAAAACGTACACGAGCTACTACCAATCAACGCTATGTGTATAACAAAGATTTAAGATTATCTAGCTTCTCACTAACGCGAGATTTTGGCGATGTGATAATTCCTTTCATTGATATTGGCAGTAAATCATCCCATCCAATTATAAGGATTGATGAATCTATTGTTAATGTTGAAAAGATAATTTTGCCAAACAAAGTCTTTATTAAGATTAATTATTTTTACACACCATACTTAACTCATTTATATAAGACCAAAGATTGGGATGGCCTTTCTGATTACATATATCTTTTATATAGAGATTGTGATTATTTTATGAGGATGCATTATATGAGACTATGTGACCATATGTTCTCTATGGTGTTTTTAAGATGTGGTTGTGAAAAGAATGATTTTTTTAAAAATTTATTTGTAGAACGATATAACGATCTTTTCGTGAATACGATATTGAAGATGAGGAGAGTTTCTTTTCATAAATTCAATGCTGATAAAGCCAATGAGATTACATTTACTTCAAAATCTTTTGTGCAAGTTTTTCTAAGTGGATGGATTGATATAGTAAAACGTATCAATGTTGACCATAGAGTAATGACTAGAGCAACTGATTACTTTTCAAATGTAGAAAAGCCAGCTGATAATTTTACTTATGAGCATGGCTTTGACTTGTTGTTGGACTTATCAACTGACCAATGACTTGAGATCGTCTATTGATTTTTCTATTTCTGCTGACCAACTATTGAACTCTTGCTTTGCAACTCTGTTGCCTAATGCTACTTCTAGAGCTTCAATGTTGGTTTGCATTAATTTGATTAGATTGATTAGTCTCAATACTTTTGTGGAATCCCACGGAGCTAATCCAGGAACGATTGTGTTTACATTCACAATGTCTGCGTCTTCGTATTGATATGTAAATACTAATAGTCCAGTTGGAGGGACTACCATTTCAATGAAGTTTGCACCTAGTTCATTAAATGCTGGAGATGTTACAGTTTCATTTTCTATCATTAGCACCGATACTGAATCTGCCACATAGTTATTTGTTGTTGCAAATAGCGTAATACTTCCATCTGCGGTTGTGTTCTTTTCTTGTGTAAAAATTTTCATATAATGTTCACGAATATGTTTTGAATTACTGTTGGCTCAATTTGCCCAGCATTGTCTATAGTACCTTTAATCTTAATTGTATTAAGTGTGCCTATTGTACTTCTAAAAGCTACATTGTATTTTGTATTATCCGTAGATAGTATTTGATATCCTGTTTCTCCTTTGAGTAAAATTTTATCTGTTGTTAGTTTACCTAACGCAATTCCATTTAATTCAACAATATATTTTGTATTATTTGGATATAGTGCATCTGTCATTGAATGTTCTGTGCCGTATATATCTGTACCAATTATAGTATTGCTTTCGTATCGGATTGTTTTAACATACTTTTCATTAAAGTAATTAATAAATGCACCATCTATTAGATGTATTCTGTGTATCCCTTTTGTTATAGTAATTGTTCCTAATTTAATGTTTCCATCAATAATTAATTTATTTGTTCCAGTATTAATTGTTGTGTCTTTATTAAATTTGAACCATCCATAAATACCTACGTCATCCTCTTCCCATATTGTTGTTGCATCAAATATCATAAGTTCATTTGTTGCTACTAACTCTGGTTCTAATATAACTGTGTTATCTAATGCTAGTAATTTGTTTTCAAAGAACTCATTAATTGCTATATTAACGTTTGTTATATCTGCAAATTCTTTGCCATTAATTGAAGCCTTGTATTTAATTAATCCCTTCCCAATTACTTTGTCTTGTAACCCAACATATGAACATGTTTTGTTTATTATGTATTCTGGAGTTTCAAAGTTTAGTAATTCTTTTTGGGCTTTCATGCCCACAGACAGTTCTTTTAGTTCTGCTCTATGTACAAATTTCCCTGCTTCAATTGGAATTGTTTCTTTTTGTATAAAAATAATTCTGATAAATCTATCTGTTGATTCTTCGATGTCTATTGAACTTTCATATACTGCTTTCTGCTTATATGTAATATAGTTAAACTCTATACCATCTTTAGATGTACCTATTATTATCTTCTCTATTTTCCCTGTTTTAATGTTTATCTGATTGAATGGTTTTGAGTTTTGTTTATCTATTTCTAGAATAAGCTCTTTTGCCTTAAACGTATTTTTAAATTCAATTGTATTTTCAGAATTAATTGTTGCATTAAAAATATTTCCATTAGCAAGTGCATATACCTTATATACTGCATCACTTAGCACATCTACTATATTTACATATCCTTCCTTTTCGTATTCTATCTCTTTCTTATCTATAATATGAGCATATGTGTATCCTAAACTTTGTGCAGATATGGAATTGATTGATTTAATCGCTGGCATTATTTCTGTTAATATTTCTCTTTGCATATAGTCTATTTGTGATAGATGTTTTTTTTCCTGTTCATTGATCTTATCCCAGTACACAGTATATAGGTCTTTTGCTGCCGCTATAGGCCATGCCACATTACTTAGTAGTGCTTCAAAGTTTGCTTCTGTGAATTTGTTATCTACTATGTCAATGCTATTATTGTTTGGCAGTTCATCTAATATATTTGCCTTGGTAATGTTAGTACCACTTATAAGTAGTGATGATGCCTTGGCTATTTTTGTTTGACTAGTCATTTTATATACAGTTCTGTGATTGTGTTAATGCTAATATTGCTTAATATTGGTGAGTCTATGAATGTATTCCCGTCACTTTTTCCTTCCTTGTATACTACAGACAGTGTGTTTTTTGTTTGTTTATCTACTGTAAGTATTCCATCTCTTGCTATGTATTCATTAGTATAAAGTTCTATGGCTGCTTGTCCCTCTAGTGCCATATTGTAGTATTGATAGTTCACCGTTATGTTTCCATCTATAGGTGATGATGCATAGAGTATTCCATTTTGATAGTCTACAGAATATATTCCATCTCTGTTTGTTGATTCGTTATCTATGTTATATTCTATTGCTGTATCAATTGTTGCAGATGTTTTTACTCCACTTGGTAATTTAATCTTGTATGAACCACCATCTAATACTAACAGCCAATCACCCAATTCAACTAAATCTTCTAATGAATAGACTCTGTTTTTAAATAGACTACTTCCTCCATAGAATGTTATTGTGTCGTCATCTATGAATATACCTTCCAATACTATTTCATTTAAGTTCGTATTGTTATATTGAGTAACTCTTTTACTTGATACGAATTCCTTTCTTCCATCAATAAACATCACTTCTTTAATCATGCTATGTATGAATGCAATAGAGAAATCAAATTTAACTGTACCCTCTATGATATTGCAATGTTTGAATTTAGCAATGTTTTTAAAATTATATCTATTCATGTTTGTACTACCTACACTTTTTTTAATATCTTGTGTAATCAAAACATGTCTATCTGAATAATTTCCTATATCTGTAATTGCCTCTGCTATATTCATTCCGCTTATTGTAACTGTATCAAAGTTATTTTTTGCAATAATTCCGCCACGCTCTATATAGAAGCTATTTGGTCTTGTTATGTTTGGATATATATTGTGCTTGGAATCTTGTTGTTCAAATAATGTGCCTATTAATGATATATACTTTGTACCGCTAATTGTTACTGGCTCTATTGTGTATATTTGTCCATCTGGTGCAACAAGTGTAGCTATATTGCCTACTATTGTGAATAGTGTTGCCATTGTTGACATTACAAATCCCAATGACACATCTATGTATTTGATTGCATTGTCAATGTGTAATTGATATAAGCCATTGTTCATATCAGCTTTTACTTTGATTACATATTTTCTTCTAAGGTCTAATACATCTACGCCATTTAATCGCACTGATAATTCTGAAGGAGTTGTTAGTTTTAAAAGTCTTGCTGTTTCTATTACAATGTCTTCTTTGCTATATACACTTATATTGTTAGACTGTTCCACTATTGGAGATGTATATCTATAGTATGCGTTATATGTAGCATCTTCTTCTGATAAGCCAAAATATCCATTTTTACTTTTTGCAAATTCAAATAGACCGCTTTCTGTAATTTCAGTTACATGGTTGACTGAACCATATGAGAATCCAAGATTTTCATATACTGATGTAAATGTATGTCTTTCGTCTAGCAGTATACTTTGTCCAAATTGATTGCTGTCAATCAAAGGTCTTCTATGCATATTTAGATTCTGTGATGCGTCGTATGACTCAATGTCTAGCCTTATCCAAAATTGCTTAATTTGATTATCGAAGAATACTGCATCTGTAGATATATTATTGATATTCAATATTTTACCAGATGACATTTTATTGGTGTTTGTAAGTGTAATCCAATTAATATTATTATGACTAAAGGTAAGTTCTATATTTTGCTTGTTTGATTTATCTATGATATCTGCGCTATATGCTATTTTAATAATGGGGCTAGTTGAGTTGTATGGTCCAAATACGGCATATCCGCTTGATACAGATTCATAATATCCAGCTTCAAAATCTGACAAACCTATTGCATATCTATCCTTTCCGCTAACAATATCTGGATAGTTCTGTTCAAATTGTATAATTAACCCAGTCGCGTTCACCTGTTCTGTTTGTAAAAATATGTTTCCATATTCAGAATTGCTCACAGCGCTTTGTGATGTTACATCGCCAATATAGTTGAGGTCGAATATATCATTACTTTTGTTTGTATATGTTATCTTTGTGATTGATGGAAGAACCGATGATGTATTTGATAGAGTTAGTTTAATTCCATTTAGTGGAATTGATTCTGCGAATTTAATGTGTATAGATACTTGCATAGATGTGTCGAACTTTTCAAATTCAACAGCATTACTAGATGTAATTGATTTAATATTTGCGCGCGTAATGTATGGACGCACGACCGAATTACCTATATTGCCATTTGTTGAATATGTAATATCTGCAACTTGTGCTTGGTATTTGATCTTCTTATTTAGATATATTGTATTTGTTAGTGTATCAACTGTAATGCCATTTGTATTTATATTTACACCATCAAAAAAACTAAACAATGTTTGTCCAGCATTATTGAGTACAACGCTATCCATAAGCATATTGTATGTATTGGATATAATATCAGATAGTGCTGAAGATGCTGTCGCTATAGTATTTAAGAATACAAGTATGCTGTCATTCGCAAGGTTATGCTCTGCTATGCAATTGTTAATATTTGCAGACTCTTTGGCAAACAAAGATAACAACTGAGTGTTGTCATTTATATTTGCTATACCGTCTTTATTAAAGATGTGTTGTTTAATTGTCATTTGTGCTTACCAGAGCTATGCTTTGTATTATTGGAGTAGACTCCACTTTTGAGATGCTAGAGGATGTGATTATTAGTTCTACTATGTATTCTATGTAGTCATATTTACCAAAGATACTTATTGTATAATTCTCATCCATAAAGATATCATCAGCTAATTGAACATCTAGTGTAGCCTCTCTTTGATATATAACATATTGATCATCTAAGTCGAATGTAGCATTAATGTTTTTAAGATTCACAGTATAGCTATTGCTATCAACTACCAATCCATCGTAATACATTTTTAAGTCTTGTGGAAGATAAAATAATTCCTCTGAGGCATTTTGAACAATTAATCTGTTTTCATTGAGTGGAATCAAAGCTTTAAACTGTCTTGATGTGCCATTAACCTTTATACAGTTTCCATACAATACACACAATATTCCACAGTCATCTTCATTTGTAATTAAAGAGTGAATATTTAGTTTGTTGCCAAATGCAATGGTGTTTTTTTCAGATACAAACTTACCGCTATCTGTAAAGCGAGTCATTAATATTTCTGCAACTATATCGTCGCCAATTACAAAGTCATTTACAAGTTCATGAGAAAGCGTTAAATATACAACTGGAGATGATGAAGTCTTATAGCGATACTGTGCCTTCCCATCTAGCTCTGTACTGCTTGACGATACATAATACTCTTTACCGTCTTTGTCTGGTATTGTTATTGAAACTATAATTACGTCTTCAATGCTTGAAGATATTTTAATCGAGTTATGTTTATTTGAGCAATGTATTGCAAATGTTTTAGTTGGCACTAATACTCTCCAGTATGATTCCTCTATCGCTGTTAGAGTAAATCACTTTTGTCTTTGTTCCCTTTGTTAGATCAACTATAGAAATGTTTTGACGATTTGTTAATTTGATTGAATTAAGCATATATATTGTTGACTTAATAAATTCAATCTTATTCAATGCGCCATTAATAATAGTTTCCGATGTGTCTATTGTTAGCTGAGCATATTGACTTAGTTCGATGCTCTTGGTTTTTATTTCATCAGTTATTGCGTTGATGTTTATAATGCATGCATTGATTTGATCTTCTGATAACCATCTATTAATTCTGTCTAAGCGTGATGAAGAGTTGATATATAAACCATCTCTATTAACTATATAATCACCAATAAACATTATTGTATACTTCCTGTGGAGATGTCTTCATATATGTTTGTATGTTGCTTGTATTAGATAAACTTAGGTTTTCTATTATTGCATCATTATTGTACATAATTACACTTGCTGCTGCCAGATTTAATTCTGTGCCATCTATAATTACAACAAAGGAATCTTCCAAATCAGCATTTGCCACTGAACATGCTATCTCGTAAGGATTATTATTTACAAGTACATCGCCGTTTAGCTCTTGGTCTATTAATAACGCCGACACTTCTGATTGCAATGAGATGTCTATTTGTAGTTGATTATTTGCAATGATGTCATTTTGTATAAGAATATTTTCACTCATATTAATAATATCTGCACCATCTGGAAATGTAACTGTTTTATGGCCACGAGTAATATCGCCATATACAACGATTGTGCTTCCATACATATCTTGAGTTGCATACTCATAGCATTCATCTTTTAAGGATGCTTGTTTTAGATATGTGACAAGATTAATGTCATTCCCATTTAAGCTCTTTGTAAAAGTACCTAAGAACAATGCACCATTAGCTTGCGCTTCAATCATTAGCAGTCTTTCTAATTCGTCAATCGTGTTGTTATGCAATTGATTTAATTTACTTAACGTACCAGATGTAACTGAGTATGATGTTTGAAAAGCATTAATAGATAATACTGGACTGTAAGCCAAATTAATATTTGATGAATAAATCCTATCTGCTGTTCTAGCTATGTATTCCATTTTGTTATTTAGGAAATATATTTTTAATGAGAATCCTTTCCCAAGAAATTGCGACACATCAATCTTGTAAAGATGAGTATTGATAAAAGTATATCTAACATCGTCAATTACAAATGAACATTTCTTAATCTCAATGAAGTCATCTTTTAATTCAAAGTTTGCACATTCTGCAATTTCATATATAAAGGATACCTCCTCTGCTGACGATGGTCTATGATATGTTACTTTTATATCATTATTGCTTTTACTTACATTTCTATATTTACCGTCAAGACTTATGTACTGAGCATTTGCAATTGTTGATAGTGGGAATATTTCTACTGGGATTTGCTCATGCTGTTCGTCTAACACACCCTCTGACTTATATTGGAATACTCTTGCATTTAGATGACAATATATAAAGTCAGTATCATATGCAGTATGTAATTTGCCATCTACAAATATTTCTTCACTTGTTGTATTTAGCCTTTTGACCTTATACCAATAGTGGGAGTTATTAAAGATAATATCTGAAGCTAGTATATCCTCAGAGTTGGCAATGACTGTTGCGCCAGTGCCATCTATGTGCTGTGTTGATGAAATGATTTGTATGTTTGGAAGGTTATTGAAGTCTTTTGAAATTGAATATTTATTATGGTCTAACAACAGACCAAGTGCTTGGTCTGCGTTATTCTTTTCTTTTATTTCAAATGGCTCAATAGACGGTCCTACTTTTATATTGTAAGTGACTATTGTCATTATTCTTTGAGCCTCACAGAGTATTGTTTTGTTATCATTTTTTATGTTTTCCGTTATTCATTAATTAGGTTTTTATTATTTCAATAAGCAATGTGCAATAACTAGGCACGCCACTAAATGTAGGTCCAGCTGTGCCTGGATTTGGGCCAGTAGACCCTTTGACCTTAAACTGGGCAGTTGTCCCAGGAGGAGTAATTGTTAGCTCTCTTTGTAATACAGATATGCCATACATACCTTGGTTTCCCATGTCTCTATCCCAATGATGACTGCTATCTATATCTACTCCACCTGTTACATTAGTCAGTACAAAATCAGCATATGGGTCATTGTGACTATTAACTGAAAAAGGTATTTTTGCTGTCACCCTGAATTTTGTAGCAACACCAGCAGAACAAGCAATGGTCGCCATTATGATGTCTACTGGAGTTGTATTCAAAGCAACCCCAGTAGCCTCAGCATATTCAGCTTTTAATGTTGCACCTGGCGATAATGATATTGATGCCGAGATAGCAGATAATTGGCTGAAGTTAACCACCTCATTGCCAGTAGTACCATTGGCAGCACTAAATATCTGCGTTGAACTTCCAGCTAGATTTGCCTTACTTGTTACAGTATTTGCAACTGTAGAAACAGCATCCAATTGATCTTTTCTTACAGCATGACTGTTTGCTGTAGCCGTAGCCACCTCAAAGGTTTGTCCAGCATCACCACTCTTATTGGCTTTTGTTAGGTCAGCATTTGTTCTGTTAGTTATCTCTGTTGCTAATGCGCCACTTGCTCCACCACTTGCCGATGCTATTGCTGCATCTACATATCCTTTGTTTGTAGCATCTGTATTTGATGAAATTGATGGCATTTGCAATCCTATAATTGCGCCATTATTCATCATTATTTCTTTTCCAGTTTGTGTAAATACTATTTGATCGCCAACATATATAGTATTGAATGTTCCATTAACCGATGATATGCCAGAGAATGCTACATTGCTTAGTATTGAAAGAGATCCTGCACTTAAATTTCCAGAAACCTGCAGTGTAGTGGTTGTCATATTGCCAGCATTTGCTACAGTGTTAGTTGATAATGCTCCGTCTACATGCAAAGTACTTCCAATTGTAACTGGTGCACTGAATGTAGATGGACCAAGAGAACTAAATGTTCCACCACTTGGTACTGAAAGATTTACAATATCAGATGTTGTAGCTGTAATAATTGATGTTATTGTATTGTGAGCATATATATCTTTTACTTCTATATCACATTTATTCAATGATCCAACACTATATACGTTCGATTGATCTCTTGTAAAGAGCACACCATTATCAGCATTAATAATAGTCTTGTTGCTATTTAATCCCTGAAGAGTACCAGTGTATGACATCGCATTATATTGGCTAAGTTTAAATTTATTACCATTTAATGTATTGGCGTACACATTTGATTTAGGCCAATTCTTCAAATTTGTAACATTTGTTCCAACAGTTCCAGAATCATTCCATGCATACAGCGTTCCATCAACAGTTTTGTCATCTGTTGTATCTTGTAAAAAGTATACATCCTGAGTTCCAGTTTCAAAATACGTGTTATGGTCACTGTTTGTTGGAATCAATCCATTTTCAGAAGAAGTGTAAATATTTGTGTATATTTCTGTAGCTGCACCATTTGTTAGCGATAGCCCAGTATTTTTACCAACACCAGTAAATGCTAATGGTTTTGCAGAATTAAATTTTGCTCCTCCAGACGCTAATGGCGCTAAGAAAGTATCTATTACGCCTATGCTTGGTAAGAACTTAATTTTATCGTTGCCTTCTAAATTCATTGTTGAGATATTTAGATTTACTATATTAGCTGTTCCAATGTCGCATATAGTTTCAATAATTAATTTATCTGTAGAATTATTAGTTCCGCTAATTGTTATATCTGAGCCATCATGAGTTATTGATATATTACCAATTTCTATTGCTCCATTATTTGCTATATGAACTAAGTCATTTGCGATAACGGTATTTGATAAAACTTGATTAACAGAAATGTTCTGTAACTGTTGTAACTCATTTTGAAATATGGTTAATCCAGAAACAGTATTAATCATTAAATCTGTATTTACTCTTGATATTTTATGTCCTGCTATATTTAATCCATAGTTGTCAATATCTGTATTGTCGTATGATATTGATAATCCATTAGCAGAAGACGCAAGATGCAAGTCTCCATTAATAGCTCTTCTATATAATGAATGTCCAGCAGATGTACTTGAGAAGAATATCTTATTTGAATCATTTAGTAGATTATTAAATAAACTACTTGGATTGATTGATGCTAAAAGTAGATCGCCAAGCATGGCGTTGTTATATGTACCAGGATCGTTTTGATATCCCTCTCTATGCATATACTGAGGATGATGATTCTGTTTAAGTACAGAACCAGCATATTTTATATTGATATTGTCTGATACTGGGATTAAATCATTTAATGACTCATGTGCTATGGTACTTGTTCCATCTTCGGAATTATGTGAATGGTTTAAAAGAGTACTAACTGTTGATGCAAGTTCTTCTGCAATCCCTCTATTTGCTAATACAATTAAATATTCATCTGTGAGTGTTACAACCTCATCTGTTGTAAATTCATACTGTGTACTAGATTTAATAAAAATAGCATTTGTCTTTACCTTTCTGAACTTTGAACCAACTTTATGCCACACAGAAATATACTGTGGCGGACATTCTGTTGCGCCAAGAGGATCAACAAAAGCTTCTATATGTGGTGCAAATCCATACTCTAATTGATTTGAGAATGTTTTATATCCATTACTATTTGTTGTTGGTACTACAATCCTATATCTTATTCCAGATACACTTGTTACAACTGGAGCTGCAATTGCAGATGAAATTCTTAACTTTCTATTTGGAATAACGTTTGGTAAATAATCGTCTTTTCCAAAAGATGGATAAACTCCGCTATATGTAATAACAAAATTATTTGCTGGAGCATAAAATGTAATCAATGTTCCAATGATGCAATAATCTGTTTCTGTTGACAGGTCTTTTAATGACAATTGTGATGTCCAGAACGATGTTGGATGCACTCCATCATTTATTAGTACTGGACCAGATGGAATTAAATCAAGTTCAAATGACTTGTTGTTGTTCAATGCAAATGACTGTGCATATCCAACAAACTCCACGTTTGAAGGAACTACATACTCTTCGGATTGTGTTCCTATTGATGCTGCCACACTTTGTGTAAATCTTTCTGGCTCTGTGTTTGCCCCATTAGATATTCCATATATGTTGCCTATAGCAGATTCAACTGAATCAAATACCGAATCTAAATCATTAACTAAATCTGTTATAGTTGACGCTGTTACAAAACCATCTACATCTTCTATAAATGGTGGACTGAATAGGTCTCCAAGATCAGACATGTGTTACTCCTAATATTGGCCTTCTAAGCCTGTAAATAATTGTTTAATATAATTTGCCGTTGTGTTTATTTTGGCATTAATTGTTTGTGAAGATATGACTGTTCTTGAGCCATCTGTGTTAACTTTGCCAATAAATATATCCGCATTGTGTGCGGCCATATAATAAAGGCCAGTGAGCTGACTGTCGTATATTGACCAAATATCTTTGTATTGATTATATGCAACAGTCTTGGTTACAGTGTTTATATTTGTATTATATATGAATGGTTCAACAGCCACATCATATTCTATTAAAATATCTTCATCTTTAAATAATGATGAGTCATTAAATATAATAGTATTTGGATATACTAAACTATAATCTGTGCCTTCTACAAGAGCTACTACGCCTGATGTAAGTACAAGTGTTGATGGATCGTACCATGCATTAAGTATTGATGTGTATCCATCCGTTTCTGGAACCATGTTATATGAATGCGTTGTTGATGCGGATGGAGCTGTTACTCCTTTGTACTGGTCTGAAGACATAAGAATATATCTATCTCCAAATTTCCCAAACAATGCAACACCAGATGTATCTGTGCCCATAATTGTTTGCCAGTCTGCATCAGTCAACTCTTCGGCCCAGTGTGGTTCTAGTTGTACACTAATTAATCCACTTGCTGCATTGCCAGTACTAAAAGGTCTTAAAGTGCCAGTGTTCATATTAGGTTGTACATTAACAGTTTTATCTAGCTCACTTCTAACATAAATTATACTTTGCGCAGAATTACTAAAAGAAATATCTTCATTAAGTTCTATGTATGTGTCTTTGTTATTTGCATAAATGGATATTGGTGATTGCGTTACCGCAGTCCCTTTCTTCATTAGAAGAGATTTGGCTGAACCAACTATTGCGTCTGTATATATAGTGTTGTCAATTGTAAGATATGTGGCATCTGAAATCATATCAACATCAAGTAAGTTTTTTGATATTGCTACTGCATCAGATATTATACAAGGTATTGCTCCAAACACTATGTAGAATCCATCTATATTTTCTATGTCATATCCACTTGTAAGAGTATCTACAATTATTATTCCAGTCAAAGTATCTACTGTTACTGATGCATTTGGTATTCTAACATACCCCATACCAATTTTTGCTGCAATTATTCCATTGCGATATATTGGAAAATATTTAGAGTATAGTGAAACCGTTGTATTGTCGTTTTCTTTTGGAACATATTGAAAATTATTTAAAAATGCCCAATATATATTGGAAAAAAGAGATGAATAAATTATATCATAATATAATAATGGCCATATCTCTCCACCGTATGCTAGTGGTGTACTTTCTGAGACATACAGAATGCCTTCATGAATATCATAGAAGTTATCTTGATTTGCTGCATATTCAAATTTGTCGTATTTTCTATATACAGATATCTGTTTGTTGTGCCTTGAAAACATAACTACATTTAAATTGTCTGAGTACACATCTACGCCAAGAAATGATCCTGAACCAAATCTATTGAGACCCCAACTAGGTGGTGGAGTAAGTAAGTTCTCTGCACTGGCATATAGTCCACCAGAAATGTTATGTATTAAACCATTATTAAATATTGCCCTATTGAAATCCATAGTAATACTATTTGCCACTTCATCATATGACGCATCATTAATAAAACCAGAATCAGAGCACTCTGGTTTATCAATGTTACTTTTGATTGTAAAGTATTTTTGTTTTGCACTTTGCGGTTTATTAATGATTACAGCTTCGCTATCATTTGTGTAGTTGCGAACTATAACGTTTTGGCTATACTGCACTTTGGTTGTCATATTGTTTTATTCAATTCATTGATTTTATTAATAATAATATTCTTTGTTTGGCTATGTGTCTCTGCATCTTCAATTACTACTGATGCACTATATGCCTTGTAGGTCTGAATATTTATTATTGCTTCTTGTATAGATACACTAAATTTAAGTTTTGTTCCTACGCGAGCAAAGAAGTTACCACTTACAAAGTCGTATTGAGAGCTTACGTTATTTAGTGTTGATGAAATAATTGTCACTATTGGTTGTTGTGGAGTAATCAGAAGGTTTGTAAGATATGTTTCGTAAAAGAATTTGTTAAGCGGCGTTGGTGATAATTCTGTTGTAATGTCAAAATTAACCTTTGAATTAAAGTTTGATAACATTGCTGCGTTTCTGTATCTCATATCGTCTTTGTATAGTTTTGTCTCTATGCCTACATTATTTAATTTAATACACAATATACCTATGGGGACATTTAATATGCTCTCATCCAATGAGCCTCCTGGCCCATCAACAAAAATTCTGTTTGATATCTTAACTGTAGTAAGTGCTGGAATAATCATTTTAAAGCATGGTGTTAAAAATGCATTACCGTTGATTGCATCAAGTGTTGGGAGTATTTTTCTACCAGCTTTGTCAGCTAAGTCTATCTTGTTCATGTTAATCCAAAATCAAATTGAGTATAAATGTTGTTGTTGTCAATTGTGTATCCATCTCTTATAAGTGATATTTCATTGTAAATAGGAAGCCCATCAAACTGATCGCAATCAGAAGTATTATGTTCCGTAAGAATGCACAGCTTATTGTTTCTGATTAGCAATTGATTCGTGCCAGACTCTATGCCATCTATAGCAAATTTTCTATAGTGTATTTGAGATACATAAACGCCAGCTGCTAAATACTGGTCAAATCCATTTATGTATAGTTTCATAACAATTGGATTCGTATCAGTGATTGGTGTTGAGAATACTATTTTGTCACCTAATGTCGCTTGATTAATCCAAGTGTTGTCATCAAATGTACCGTTGATATTCTGACTTATAAATACTTTCTGTCCATTGCTTTCTACTATAACCTGTATATACTCGTTGCCAAAAATCTCTCTAATGTTAGTAAGATCAATAGTTGCAACAACTGTGTCGCCAATATATGTATTTGTTTTGTCCAGGTATATGAAGTCATTATTATTGTAACTTGAATTTACGTCTAGTTGTAATTCTACTGGTATATGCAATTTACCACAATAGAGTTCTCCACTTTTAAATCCAATAACATCTTCTGATGCAGATACAAATAAATAGTCCATCTCTTCTGTTACGAATATATATTCGTCAACAATTGCATTCCCATTAAAATGATTTATGAATAGTTTATTTGCATCGTAATCAATGATTGGTTCAAATAGCGCACCACTTCTTGTAAAGATTTTTTTATTTACATCCAACACCACATAGCTGTGTGTTGTGGCTAGGTCTATAAAATTAGATATTTGGACTGTGTATTCTGATTCAATACGATTGATAACTTTGTATGCTGCTTTTGTAGCGTATGTATGTGGTCCAAGTATTTCTACTTCTTCATCTATATGTATGCCGTACTCAGTAATTCCAGATACAATAATTCTAATTGGATAATCAGATACATCTAGCGAGTCAGTGACTTGCAAGTATAAGATATTGCTATTTAGGAACAACTGATTGACTGCCAATGTACCAGTGAATGTTTCGGTATACTTTTCATTAAAGAAGAAGCCGTCACCTAAAACTATTCCAGATATTGGAGCATCGGACAATTGAGATGTGATAGCTTCACCAAGTCTATGTATTGCTCCATGCGCCAAAGTATTATATGTGGTTTCATAATCATGGTCTACTGCAACATACAAAGAAGATAGACATTCTGTTGGTAAATACTCCACAACATTATTGGCTATACTCTCTTCCATATTAAAATACATGCCAGTTAGTGTTTTTCCTATTGGAGCAAATATTTTTGTGAAGTTAGATGTTTCAACAAAGTTGGCAGCAGACCACTTTGGCATGTATGCCATTAGTCTTGAATAATCCATATTGGATATCTGTCTTGTATAGTTTGCCGTAACACCAGTGTATAGTATCGGATTAGACATTAGCTACTATCTCTATATTAATATTTTCGTCAATCAAGTATCCAAATCCATATAGCGGAATATTTAATTCTTCTTCTGATGTCAATATTGTTCCATCAATTGTTGGCAAATATAGTTGTGCATTATAAATTCGAATATCCTGTGGTGGTATATATTTATGAACCTCCCTGTTTAGCGCAGATAGCAATACCAAGTTTTGGTCGTTGTATCTATACTTGCTTTGGAATACTTTTATAATTGTACTTTTAACAAATGTTAAATCGTATCCAGCACTAACTAATTTAACATCAAGTTTAAGATGTATTGGCTCTGGTATAAAGACATCGTAAATATATCCAGCTGGTGCCGTGTGGTATATTTTGCCATTTGCTATATTTAATAATAAGTCTTGGCTTGTTTCAATACCAAGTAGAAACATCTCTCTTGTCAGAATCCCAATATTGGCAGCACCAAAAAACAATCTATTATATCCAACACTTAGCACACCATCTATTCCTAATAGTGCATTTGTGATTGCTTGTTCTACAGATGCATATGGAGATGTCTTCGCAGTAATAATACGTTCTCTATAGTCTGTATCATTTTCTCTGACATTATATGTCGTTATGTTTGTATTGATTGTTAGAACTAAGTCGGACGCATTTGGATTCTGAGCAATATTTAATCTAAAGCTATCTCCACTTGATAACTGTAACGAGCTATTAAAGCTGGTAGCTTCTAACTTAACAGAAAGGTACTTAACAATATCTAATGATGTTATTACCAAATCTTCTAATAGTGTAATGGTTACATTGTTCCCAAGACCTATTCGTGTATTTGCATCTAATAGCACTGTATCAAAGATTAAAGGATTGAATGCTCCACTGATTGATTCTACCTGAATTAATTGATCCGTAGATTGAATTATCACTGAGTTATTATTCTTTCTGTAAGTATCATATTGATAGCCATTGCTATCTAATGCATCTGCTGTTGCAGTTGTTGTGTATACTTTTGTAATTAAATTGTCTGCAGATTGAGCCAGATTAGAAATCTCATCTGCAAAAGCATCTGATATGTTTTTAATTTTTGATGAAGATGAATAATTATTAACTCCAGTATTATCAGATATAGCTATTAATAGATTATCAGATACCACATTAGATGATGTTGTTTTAAATTGCATATGTAAAAGTCCTATTTGCTGAAAAAATAAATGATAGTGCTAGTGGTTTTTGCTGTACCGATGATACTGTGATTTCTAATTTAAGCAACAATTTGTCATGAATCTTTTTAGCGAATAAATTAATATTATCTTTATTTAAAAATCCATCATGCGTGAGCGCATATATAATATTGCTTGTTACTCTAGATTCAACTTCTTTGACATTAGATAATCCAATAAGACCATGTATGTTTGCACCATATTGCTTTTGTAACTCATAGTCGTCATACGCACTTATGCTTCTATCTATTATATTTTGTCTTAATATCTCTATTTGATTTAACTCAATAGCGACATCGCCTTTTGTTATTACGAAATCTCCAAATTGATCAAAGATTACATCTGAGCTAATTTCACTCCAGTTCATTTAAATTTACCTATTGTTGACATAACTATTGCAGCACACTTTGCTAGTCCAGCTATATTTTTAGCTGGTACGTCTATAATAAATGTTGATATTGGCGTTACGATAGTTGATGGTACACACGAGGCTGCTAGTGGATTAAATTTGAATACTCCGCCAAATCTTATATTGCTTAAACCTGTTGTTAATGATACAGGTCCATTAATAAAATTGCCACTTGTTTTGTCACACGAGATTGACATTGCACCAGATGACATATTGACACTTTCATCATCGACACCAATGAATGCAGGTGATGCTATTGAATTTCTAATTATCATATTCCACCCAAGACTTTTGGAAATCTGTGACAAGATTTATCTTTTAATTCTGTTGGCGGTAATCCAACAACTAGCTGTGCTTCAATGTCCGCTTTAACTCTAGACGCTGTATCTTCCTTAGATATCATATCCATTGCGGAATAATTTCCATAACATAATTGACCTTCTTTGATTTTTTCTTCCGACAATAGTTTAGCAATTGTTTGATCGACTCCAATTGCATCAAACAGACTATATGCCTCTGGCTCTTTAAGTGATAGATAATTATTTTGTGCTCTCGCTCTATAAAAATCTTCTCTATTAACAACACGAGGTTCATAGTTGTTGTTATTTTCAAAATATACCATTCTTGGATAATCTTGCTCTACTTGCACCTTAACTTTTACACCAATTAAATTCTTGTATACCATAGTCACCCTTGTTGCATCCAAGTTTGTTGGTAGTAGACACTCTACCATTGCCAGGTCATCTTCTGGGACATTATATATATTGCCAAACAATCCAGTATCAACAAACACCAGATTGCGGTCTACATCAAATACTTGTCTACCCTGCTTTCTAACTATTGCATATATGGCATGGCCCTGCTGAGAAATGGCTATAACTATTCCAGTTTCATATGTTGGCTTGCCTCTGTTGATTTCCCATTGAGACTTTACAGCATGTGTTTCCTTATGATGCTTATTGCCCATTCTTGTTTTGTTCATTTAGATGCCTTATATTTTTCTGCTATTCTATCTACGCGTGTTTGTATTAGGTTACTACTTAATATATTAAAGTCGCTACCTCTTGATTTATATATATCTTTACCAAAATTAACTAATTTGCCAGTAGCAGCAATCGACTTGCGTGCTTCTAATGCAAGACTTTCAGAATAAGTATTATCGTTCCATCCAGCTAGTCCAGCTATATATGGTGCCCCATGATGTAGCAATGGGAATAATCTTAGTGGCTGTCTTGTAGCTTCCACTTCTTGTACTTTTGCTATTGTGTACATTAGCGCAATACCAATTATCATGCCTGGAATAAATAATGGAGATGCTATTAATGCGCCAGCCATGCCAGTTGCAGCAGCCAATCCAGTAACAGCTAGTCTTACCAACATCATACCTATACCGCGAGCAGCAGCTCCTTGAGCAACTCGTGCTTCAATAATGCCAATCGCACTAGAACCAGTGGCACGAGCAACATTAAATATATTTGCTGTAAGTTTAGATGCACCAATAAATAGGTTTCTTATACCAGCCTGTGTACTTGGTATTAGTTTACCAGCTCTTTGAAAAGATCCAAATACTGCAGCAAATCCAAATCCAGCTCCAGTTAGTAATCCAAAATAAACTAACTGCAGCCCTCTTTTGTCAAATGAATCAAGCTTATTTTTATCTGCAGCAAATACATTCTTCAATTCATTAAAAGTGTCTACGTCTACTAAGGACTTCTCAATCAGCTGTATGATTGGTGATGTATATTGATTAGCATTTAGATATGAATGAAGAATTTTTTCTCTTAGCTTCTCGCTAATCATAGAGAATGCCAATCCCATTTTAGTCATAAGATAACTATATGTCATCATTGCTTCCTCTACATACAGGGCTGGAGTTATTTCTGTTACAAACCCATGCTCAGTGCTATACGTGTGGATGCATTCCTTAATCTTAATAATTCCCTTGAGTTCTCTTTGTGTGTCATTGATATATGCAAAGTCTCCTCCTTTTATAAATGGGTTTCCAAGAACAGTGATTTTGCCAATATACATTTTCTCCGTTTCTTTTCTTAGTCCCACTTGACCATACCTATACGCAGAAGCTTTATGGTCTGTGCCAAGTAGATTAATATCAAATGTTCTAATTGCTTGTGGCAATAAGTTATCATCTGATTGCATTACATAGTATTCAAAATCATCTTGTTTGAAGGTTGACTTTGCTGGATTGTCTTCGTAGTATCTAATATTTGCCTGAGTACCAAATTTACTACTTATTTTTAAATCATTGCTAATGATGTTATGTTCTGTTGTAAACAAATGAAAGTCTGCAACTGGTTTCAAATCTCTGTACTTTTCATTATTAGCATAATGAGTATTATCAAATACGGCTTGTACTTTTGAACCAATAGAATTAATTAAAGTTATTGATGGAGATTCTGCATAATACAATTGCTCTTTTAGTCCAAAGAAATATGTAGCTCTTTGCTCATAGTTTAAAACTTGACTTCTGGTATTGGGATGTCTGTATTCCATTTCCATTAATACGTCCCAAGCCGTAGATTGATATATTGGGAAGTATGTGTGATAAGCTCTATTTGGTGAAAACAGAATTGTGAACAACGATTTGTCTGCCAATAAATAGTATGGATCTACACTTTCAATTGGTGGCGAGTATGTATTGGTAAATAACTCACTGGCTGTTGCATGAAGTGGTGGTAAAAAATTATCTCCATCAATGAATGAATCAGATGCATTTGTTTGTCCATTAATACCAAGTCTAGATGTTGTTGGATTTTTTAATGCCCCTATGACCGTACCTGCTGTTCCACCCACTACTGCACCAGGAGCACCAAAAATTAAACCTCCTATTCCAAATCCAGTAATGCCACCTATTGCTGCATTTGCTGCTCTATCTTGTCTTCTGTCTGCATTTGTTTTGTCTATTTCGGCAACACTAATGCCATGCAAAATATTTCTTGCATATGGATTTTTTGAACTAAGAATTGGGTCTCTTCCGCCAAAATGTTGAACTTCATCAAAGCGCATAACTTCGTGTATTATTGAACTTGTTGACGAGTTCAGTGTTCCGCCAACACCATGTGGCTTGTCAGTAGCATGCTCACGCATAATCATTTCTCTACCGTAGCCTTCAGCCACAATAGAAAGCATTGACTCTCCATCTATCTCTGTAATCTCACCATTAAATACTGTCTCTAATTCATTTGGATCGTTTGAGAATCCCATTCTTATATGTATCTGTGTACCAACTACAAGACGTAGGCTTTTACCTTTTAAAGATATTTCATCACGCGTATTAAGTTTTGATGGGTCGATTTTTAATCTATGTGATGCTATTGAATCAAAATCTGTATATGCAGATGATGGATTAAGTACAGAGAATACAGCAACCGCAACTGGCTCATCTTCATTTGCTGTAATGATTCTTACTTCAGCTACACCATAAACTTCGAAAAGATTTCTCTTTCTGTAATATAGTCTGTCTAATACATTGTTTTCATTACCTTCTACAATATATATTTTAGCTGTAGGCACAGCAAGATTAAGACCATACTCAAAGTATCTTCCAGTTCTTAATGCTCTAAATTGAGCTTGGTCATCATCACCAAAGATGTCTATATCTGTGAGATTCATACCTTTAAAAGTTCTTGACTGTTTATTCTCAAATGGTTGACTTGCTAATTCTTCTACGCCGCTCTTACCTATTGGTGTATATACTGCACCATTAGAACTAATATTAGATGCAGCAATCTGCTGAACATTAATTTGATTTGATGCAGTGGGTTGTTTTGGTGCGGCATTGCTTTTCTTCTTCAGAGGAGTGACAGCGGATGCTTCTATTCCAAGCCACGAATCAAAGCTTTTTTGTCGCTCGTTTGGATCACTTACAAACTTTGATGCAATTCTGTCAAACTCATCTAAGAAGTGTTGTATTACTCCAATTGGCGAATTTACTCCTTTTACGCCTTGAGCTAACAATGTTGCCTTATGTCTAGTATTTGTAATGCCCAATCCTAAGTGAACCTCGATTAATGTTTTTAAGAATGGGTATCCTTGTTGATGAAGTAAATATAGCCATCCTGGTGTAACGGTAATTTCTGTATAATCGTCACCAACACCCTTCAAGCCACCTTTACCATCTGGACCATATCTTAGTTCATCATTGTACCAATCTATGCACGTTCTTATGTTTGCATTAGTATTCTCTTCCCACCAATACTGACCAAATTCATTTGGATTACCAAATCCATCAGGTGCATATGCCTTTCTTACATCGCGTCCAATTTGTAATATTCCCCAAACCTTTGGATTTGTTGGATTGCGCATATTAGTACCATAGCCTGATTCAATTTCAGCCATTGTCAATATCATCCATTCTGGAATATTTCCAATCTTAGCCTCGTCTTTAATCTTTTGTATATTTTCTTTTTGTATTTCTGCTAAGTAAACTTGGTTTGTTATTGGCTTCATGCTTGGCTGACTAAGGTCAATTGCTTGCTGAGGTGCTGTATCCTCTATACGTCTAAATCGCGGTAAGCCCTCTCTATAGTATTCACTGATACGCAAAAGCTCTCTTGTTTTGTCGTCTGTTGTTTGTTCGTCAACAACTGGAGATGCAACATCGTATGCTTCTTTGATTAGCTCTGGAGTCAAGTAAACATTCTGTTCTAAGAAGAAGAATGGATTTAACTTTTGAGGATTTACTGATGGGTATCTATCTGTGTCAATATGTTCACCAAGATGTAAGTCAGGTATACCTTCTCCGCTAATTTGTTCTATGTCATTATTTGAATCTTTAATAAGTTGTTGTGCGAACGTAACAAATGCTCCACTGATATGTGGATTGCGTTCACTTGTTGCAATATATACTAAATAGTAAAATGCTTGCTCGATTGCAAATTGAGTATTTGTAATAACTTCATCACGTACAGCTGCTTCGAATCCACCTTTGGTATCTGTTGGAGTCCCTTGAAAGGCACTATTAATATTTTTCTTTTTTAATTTGTCTAGATTCTTAATTAATATACTTAGGTCTTCTGGATCTTGACCTGCGATTATTTCCTTATAGCCAGAGCCCAAATTTTGTGCTATGCCGAATGTAGATATTAGTGCGGCATTAAGATTTATTAAGATGATGCCAACTGCATTATCTCTATATAGTGCAGGTAATTTTGGAGCGTGCGTTTGTTTTATAATTTTAGTTGTAGCAAGGGGAACCCCTAGAGCTTGTTCATCTAATCTTGGATCTCTTCTATCTAGTACGGCCTTGTGCTCTGCAGCTGTTGAGCTACCAGTATATCTATCAGCTGTGTCTTTTAGGAATTTAACCATAGTCATAAAATCTGTGTAGTATGGTTTAGCTGTAACTTTTTTACTTTGCAACTTTAATCCAAGACTATTTAAATCGGATTCAACAAATGACAACATAATAGATTCTTGACCCTGCGTATCTGATGATGCAGAGTATATCTTTTTATCGAATGCAAAATATTTACATCCAGACATTGCTACAATTGGATTACGAATTTTGAAGTTTCTAAATGGAGCAAGTTTAAAGTTGATTAATGAGTCTGAATCTATCTTAGCTATTAGTGCATTGATAATAGATGACGATGATAGTGGAGCAGTTATTGGATTTGTTGCACCATCCTCCGCCTCTCTATATAATCCATCGCTATCCGCAATCATCTCTATTGTTAGAACGGACGGAGCTTTACCCATGTATTGCAACATGGGCTCTGTGTATCCAGCCATCTTATTCATAGCTATCTTATTTGACTTGGTAATCGTTATGTCTTGTATGGCCAAACCTTCTAATGATAATTCTGTTGAATTTATATAAGCTATATATCCTTGAATTGTTTCTCTTGTATCTCTATTGGCTAATAGTTCTTCTGTGGTTAATTTGGTTGCAGCAGTTCCACTATCATTCAATGATGTTTTATCGAATGTACCAGACCAACTGTAATTTGTATTGTTATATCTAGCTAGCTCATAAATATCTACTGCTGCGTCTCTGTATTTATGTTCTTGGGTAATAACAGCGTTAGCATTTAAGACATCTATTAATTCTTGTCTTTTTGGATACCACTGTGGAGATGAAAATATTAAAGAGTTTGGTGCAGTCTTAATTTCATTAGCGGCTAAACTTAATCTTCTTTGTATTTCTTTGGCAAAGTAACTTGTAAACAATCCAGATTCAGAAGGTTTCAAACCAGATACAAAATTGTATTGTTGCTCAGTCTTATCTTGTTTTTGTGTAAAGGATTTCTTTTGTCCTATTACTGGTTGTATATCTATAAATGACCAGGAGTGACATAGTGGAGTATGGTTGAAGTAATAAAATTCTACATTTAAGAAAATAACACCTTGCGCATCAACTGTGTGACGTAGTGTTAATGTGTTGACTAGATACATTGAGTAGCCATCAATTGACTGAGAGAACCCAGATATATTACCAACAAGTCTATTGCTCTTAATCCACACAAATGGAAATTGATCCATCTGTGTGTATACTGAAATTAGTTGTTCAATACTTTCAGGATTTGTAATATCGAATGCTAATACCATCGACACAACTGTGTATCCATGTGGAGATACAAATGCATATGGCGAATCTTCTCTGGTTAAATTGAATGAGTCGCTATATCTGTTTGTTATGATTTGTATATCTGTTGGATTAACATCTAATTTATGATTATTAATCCATACTTCTTCTGTCATTGTAAGTTCCTAATGTCTTGATTTCTTTTATCGTTGATAGTTATATTGGCTTTTGGTTTGCCATTAAATATATTTCT
>ERZ650304.298-NODE-298-length-29018-cov-12.830508_pt1 | contig 29018 bp, 33 predicted proteins | sample MGYA00376240_ERZ650304 | MGnify/ENA primary metagenome ERZ650304 (study PRJEB26733, sample SAMN07839271) | wastewater metagenome | biome: small river; feature: stream; material: water | place: USA: North Carolina | collected 2016-03-01 ... | reverse complement strand
ATACAAAAGAGATTGTAGAAGATATTGCTAATGCTAAAAACGTAACTATTGTTTTCTTGCGATGGTTCCAACCCATTTGCTAGATCTACTGCACAGGCTCAGGAATTACTGCTTGCTCGTACGTATCGGTAATTACCACCGGAACTTTTTCTACATGATAACCTTTAGGTGCATATCGTTGATAAAAAATATCGACACGTTGATTACGTGGCTGATGCCCATCTGAATCCTTTTTAAAGACTTCTCGTCTATCACCGAGAGCATAAACTTCAATTTGTTGGTCAGGAACACCCAAGTCCAAAAGAGCACTTCTTACGTTATTAGCACGTTGTAACGATAAGGCATCGTTCTTTGCAGCACTACTATAATCATCTGCATTACCACTAACTTCGATCTTGGCATTCGGAAAAGCTTTCAAATAGGTAGCATTCCAACTTAAGATAGGTACGAACTGTGGATTAATTTTACTCTCACCAAGATTAAATACTAATGCATTGGGCATAGATTGGCGCAGATCTAGTTGCTCAACCAAAATTGGCACCGACTCAATTTTTGGTGGCTTGGGTATTGAGGTAGTCGCAGCTACAGAAGCTGATGCAACAGGTTGTGCTGCAAAAGCAGAAACAAAACCACACGATAAAATTAAACTTAATAAATATTTATTACTTAACATCTTTATAATCTCCGATCATTAATAACCCGCAAATTTTACCATATTTAGCGCTATTCAAGGTTGGCTATCCTCAAACTCATTAAGTGCAATTAGTAAAGCATAAAGCTCAAAACTGACATGATCAACTACCTCAGCGCCAAATAATGCCCGCGCATGTAATTGTGAGTTAGTAAATTTAATGTATTTTAGATTAGTTGACTTAGCACGAATCATGGCATTATAAGCATCCGCGCTATTTTGCTCTGGTACTAAAGAATCATGTGCCAAAGAAATCAATGTGATTGGATTATGACTTTGCCAATTTAATATATCCGCATTGCTAGCTTGAGCAAGAAGCTCTGGATCCCTGGCCGCTCCATCACGCATCAATGGTGCGACACTGTTAAATAACGGTGAATAAATCACACCACTTGAGCTTTTCAAAATAGCCGCCCAAAACAATTTCAATACCAAAGTCATGGTTTTGCTCGGTGTAAATAATAAATCATTAATATTCGCTGAAGAAATCTTATCTGCGTGACACCATTTATCTGGTAGGATCGTACATGTATCATGAAAAAAATCTGGATTAAGTAGACTGTTTATTGAGCGTTGATTATAATAAGCAAACGCCAAACTAACATTAGTTAATAAAGATGGCTTGAGTAGCGACCCCCAAAATGAACTTTGAATTTGAAATAAATTATTATTATCGTTTACTTGATTAGTAAGTAAAAACGGAAACATTACACCACTTAAATTATAAGCACCATCAATAGGAACAGTTTTATGTAGTCTTAAACCCAACTGAGTAACTGGTTTTGCGAAATCAGGCTCGGATTGATACATGCGACTAAACCATAGTGCATATGAAGCGCCTTCTGAATAACCACTAACCAATAAAGGAAGAGCTTCTTGCTTATCCAATGGCAAAAGTAATTTCTTAATTTTCAAATACTCATGTGCAGCTACAAGCATATCTCTACCATCTAAAACGTTGTAGCGTGGATAAAGAATATATGGGTGAGGAATAGCAAAATTGCGCCCTAAACCGATGCAATCAGGTGAAACTACAATATAACCATTAGCCGCAAAAATTGCCGCAAGCATCTGTGCTTTATAATCCTCAAAATGTAATGATGGTACATTGAGTTTGCCACTAATCGTGGAATGAAAAAATAGAATCACACCTTTGGGAGATTTAGTTGGCGGGAGAATTAGCAGCCCAGATACCTTTTGTGGTGAATTTGGTAACGCGTGAGTAGTATAATCTAAGCGTATAAATGTAATTTTTGCCCCTGACTCACTTAAATTTCTTCGATTAAAGAGCTGTGTTTTGGCAAATAATGGATTAGTTGCAATTACAATTTGGTTATAACCTGCATTATCTTGTCCAACCCAACGCTGCTGCAGTCTTTGATAATTATTAAATACCTCTAAAACAGTCATCGTTGATTCAACTGGTCGACTAGCGATGTAACTTTCAGCTTGTAAAGCTAACTTATCATTTGCCGTTAACTGCAGCGCGTTGCTCTGAGCGCAAGCACAGAAAAGCACAAGTAGAATCAAAATTTGTTTAATCACAAGAATATTACCGTCATCGTTAATTCTCGATTAAATATTTTGTTTTTTCAATATTATGCAAGGAAAACCAAGTCAAACCACTAATCAATATCAACCAAACAGAAATTGCAGCCATATAACCGCTTTTTTGATATAGCCAATTCTCTATTAGAGGAGTTAGACCACCGACTAGCGACATTCCCAAGCAAAAACTAAAGGCAACACCACGATAACGACAGTTGGCAGGAAATAACTGTTTTAAATAAGCATTTGACGGACCAAGGAGTAATTCATTCAGCACCACCAGAATAATTTCAGCACTAATTATCAACCACAAGGAATAACTTTGTAGCATAAACCCGAGTGGAATAGATAATATTAGCAGTGTAACACTCGCATAGCGCATAACTTTAGCTGGAGTAATACGATCTGCAATCAACCCAGAGCCAATCAAGACAATAACCGCAATACTTGAAAGCGCAAACTGCAACGACATAAATGCAAAACCACTAAAATAGCCTTTAGTTTTCAGAACCGGATTTATAAATGACAGCACCGTTGTAAAAGGCAAGGTTGAAAAACCACCGATACACACTCCAGCAAATAATTGTTTAGGATAGGTTACTATAATCTTACCTAATGACTCTCGTTTAGCAAGATCTTCATGATTAACGGACTCAGCCATGCCTTGGCGAAAATAAATCGCAATCAGACCAACTACACCACCTAAAATAAACGCTAAGCGCCAATTTGGGCTAGTTGGATTATGCCAGGTTAGAAACATTCCGACTAATGATGCGACAACGGAGCCAACCAGAGCCATAGCAGTTAGTACTGCGCCAACTAAACTCATATAGCGCGCTTTAGCTAACTCAACAACATAGATACCAGCGCCACTATATTCACCACCGTAGCACAACATCTGCACCGCACGCACTAAGGTTAATATTACCATCGCGGCTAAACCAATTGATTTAAAACCTGGTAAAAAACCAATTACCAAGGTGGCTGCAGCGATTCCATACAAAGAAATAAGTAACGCTTTTCTACGCCCAAAACGATCGCCGATAGCGCCAAAGACAACTCCACCCAATGGACGGGCAACTGAGGCAATCAAAACTGCATAAAAACCCATAATAAGTGCATCATACGCTGAATTTGCGGGGAAAAATGTTGGTGCTAAAAAAGGTAAAAACATACTAAAAATAGCATAGTCATAATACTCAATTAAAGTACCTAATGCAGCAATAAAAATAGATTTTTTCATATTATTTGGATTCTTTAGTCAAAAAAACCAACCGTATGAGGTTGGCTTTAAAATTACGTGTATTTTAACTTAGTTTAAGTTTAGCAAATTTGCGTTTACCAACTTGCACGACAAAAGTATCACCTTTGGCTAGCTGATGGTTTTTATCAGCAACTTTTTCACCGTCAATCTTAACCCCGCCCTGCTCTATCATTCGCGCGCCTTCGCTAGTCGAAGCAACTAAGCTAGCTTGCTTTAATAGTACACCAAGACCAATCGTGGCACTTTCTAAGACAAGCTCTTGTAATTCGAGATCTGTCGGAATCTCATTACGTTTAAATTTAGTTTCAAAATCTGCCAATGCCATTTCCGCCGCCGATTGATCATGAAAACGCGCAACTAACTCCATAGCTAATTTTACTTTGATATTGCGTGGATTCTCACCATTTTCTACTTGTTGTTTAAGTAACGCAATTTCATCACTACTTAATAATGAAACTAAATCAAAATAGCTCCACATCAATTCATCAGAAACACTCATTACTTTACCAAAGATCTCAGTTGGTGATTCGGCAATACCAATATAGTTACCTAGTGACTTAGACATTTTATTTACACCATCCAAACCAACCAAAAGTGGCAACATGATTAAGACCTGTGTGCTTTGTCCATATTGCTTTTGTAACTCACGCCCCATTAGCAAATTAAAGCGTTGATCCGTGCCACCAAGCTCAATATCAGCCTGCATCGCGACTGAGTCGTAGCCTTGTAACAATGGATACATAAACTCATGGATTGAGATTGATTGATTATTTTTAAAACGTTTTGAAAAATCATCCCGTTCCAGCATCCGTGCAACTGTCTGACTCGCAGCTAATTTTAGCATTCCTGCTGCACCAAGCTCATTTAACCATTTAGAGTTAAAACAAATCTCAGTTTTATTGGGATCTAATACCTTAAATACTTGCTTAGTATAGGTTTCGGCATTTATCTTTATCTGCTCAGGTGTAAGTGGCGGCCGGGTTGCATTTTTACCAGTTGGATCACCAATCATACCAGTGAAATCACCGATCAAAAACATAATATGATGACCTAAATCCTGTAATTGACGCATTTTAGTCAATAAAACCACATGTCCTAAATGTAAATCCGGAGCGGTAGGATCAAAACCAGCTTTAACCCGTAATGGACGATTTAGTTTTAATTTTTCAACTAACTCCTGCTCCAATAATATCTCATCGACACCTTTTTTAATCACTGCTAATTGCTGCTGAATATCCATTAATTTTCCTTAATTTTTATAATTTTTCTTGAGTATATTTACTATATGACAGCACAACGCCTGTTGCTACCGAAACATTCAATGATTGAGTTTTACCATACATTGGAATACTAACCAAATAATCACAGTTTTCGGCAACCAAACGACGAATCCCAGTACCCTCCGCGCCCATCACCCAAGTCATTCGACGATCAGGCTTAAACTCAAATAAACTTACCGAACGCTCCGCCAATGTTGTACCCGCGATCCAGTAACCTGCATCTTTAATCTCTTCAAGACTTCGTGCTAAATTATTAACAATAATAACAGGTACATTATTGATAGCACCAACCGCAACTTTTGCAACAGTAGCATTAACACTAGCTGAGTTATCTTTAGGGATAATTACTGCATCAACCCCAAAACAATCGCAGCTACGAATAATAGCGCCTAAATTGTGTGGATCTGTCACACCATCCAAAACAACCAAAGTCGAGTCCATTTTATCACTTAGTTCATCCAGCACCGCTTTTAAAGTCATGCTTTTTTTGGCAACCGACTCACTTAATTCCGCAACCACACCTTGATGCTTGCTATTACCACACATTTTATCTAATTTAGAAGTATTAACAAACTCTATAGAAATAGACTTCTCTTCAGCCAATCGCAATAATTCCGTCACTCGCTTGTCTTGGCGTTTGTTATCCAAGTAGATAACTGCTACTTTCTCAGGATTTTGCCACAACAGCGGGCTAACACTATGAAAACCATATATTAAATCAGCCATTAAAACGCCTTCATTTGATAAGATCCATCTGCTTGTGGAACACCAGTCATCGTCATAAACTGCAGTAATTTTTCTTTTTTATCTGCTTGAACCTTGGAGTTTAGAACCAAACTTTTTACATTACCACTACCAGATACATCAATGACTGAATTAGGGTTACTGCTTATATTTATTCCCATTGAAGATAGATCAAAATTAACATTATAAGAACCAATTGGATTAACTGGAGACATACCAGAACCAACGTCATCTAATTTAACTACGATAACTCCCTGCATTTTCTTTCCTGCTAAAAGCTTATCAGCTGTAACATGAACATTTCCAGAAAGGTTTAAACTATTCAAATTACCTAAAAATGGCGATAACTGATCCAAGGATAGTGATAGATTAACCTTTGATAGTTGCAAACCATTTTTTGTAAGGTCTAAATTAGCAATTGTCTGGCTTGAAGAGCTCAAATTTATATTGATAAAATTACTGATACCAAGTTTTATTTTCCAATTAACCATCATCAATGGTATTGCATTTTTACCACTAGCATCTTCGCCGATCAGTAGTGCCTGACCTTTCCAAAAACTACCTCGTTCATTAATAATATCAAGGCGATTTTGTGAGTAGCGATGAATAATTGTTCCCATTAACCAAGCAGGCATATTGATAACAAGGCTAGACATGAAACTTACCGCAAACAAGCCAATTAAAGAAAATTTATACCATTTTTTCATTATTGTTTGATCCAAAAAGTTGCGTTAAAAGAGACAAAGCCCGTTCTTGTTTGACGCACGATGTGCACTTGGGAAGGAAATATCCCATAACTACGCCGAAATTGTTCTAACAATGCCATAACTTGAGTAAATTCAGCATTTGGAACATTAACAGTCATTTGCCCATCTTGAATCAAAATATCAGGATCTTTAATCTTTAATACCTGTGCTACATCACCTTTTACCTGTTCCAAATTAGCTTGGTTAAAACTATTGGCCTCAATTTTGTTAATCGATTTATAAGTATTAGCAGCTTGTTTTGAGTAAACAGAAAATTTAAATAAATTATTTACATGCTGTGATAAGTTGCGATTAAAACTAATTATACTACTTATCATCGTGAATAACACTAAAATAGCAATAAAAGCGCCCATCACGCCCACCAGTTGTTGTTCACGTGGCTGCAGTTGCAACCATTTTACTTTGAGTAATTGAAGCTTAGGACTAATTATGTCGTTTAGCTTTTCAATTTGCTTACTTAACTTTGCGTTCATCTAAATTATCCATTCTGGAAATAATTTGTAAATTGATTACCCAAGCAGCATCTTGCATAACCGCCGCATTAGTCGTATTGGAGGAGCTGCTGCTATCAGCTAAAGCACCACCACCGTTATTAGTTTGGCTATTGCTGGTATTTTGACCAGCCTGATAAGTTTTATAATCGTAAATATCAGCACCAATTCGCTTGGTAGCCAAAATAATTTGATCATTAGGAAATCCTGATGGATCAAACTGACTATTTAAGAATACTGTTAACTGACTACCTGAATATTGAATACCAGCGATCATGGAACTATTAACGTCAGGCATAGTACGCAAAAAAGTATCCAATAAACTAACCATATCACTTGCAGCATAAGCTCCTTTGGTATGTGCCAATGCCGTTAACTTATCATCAACTTGAGAGAGAAGTTCTGGACTAAAAGAGGTACTAGTTGTTACCCCTTTTAAATCATTACTTAACTGCGATTGCAAACGTGAACGTTCAACCAGCATAAAGCCTAAATTTAGTAACCAATAAATAATAAATGTGATGGCAAAATAACCTAAATAACGTCCTAGTTTCAAAATAGCAGCAGAAGTTTCAGGCTGCAATTTTAAGTTAAATCGTTTACTCTTTTCGTTATAAAAGTTCCAATTACTAACACCGTATAGAATATCATGTTGTAGCGTACAACTTAATTTATACTTATTCTTAATTTCATCAGCAACAGTTTCGTCATCAGTATAAAGTGTAATTGATGTTTCTTCATAGTTACGTAACATCTGCTCCAATACCACAGGAATTGGCTCTTGGTCATCAAGTAAATAATATTCATATTGTGAAGTTCTTACAAATTTATTATGCCCAATAAGGTAAACAACCCAAACATTATCACGTTCAAGCGGCACACAATATGGAAACGGCTGAATAAAGCGCACTTTTTTAATCTGTTCACTCAATAACTCTAATAAGTGTGTATGAAAAATCCGGTTAACAATTGCTACATATGCCACGCCGTCGTTTAACCGTAATAAAATAGGTTTACAATTTTCAATTTCTTCAGCTAAATTATCTTCAACCAAGCTTAATAAAAAATCATCATTAATCCGGCGATCACTAACTGAGCCAAGCTCAACTTTGATTATTGTAGCAAGCGTCGGCGCTAGATAAATTTCAACATTTTCAAATTCAAATTGCAAAATGTCTGCTACTTTACCCTCGCCACTATCTTGGATATCATTCTGTTCAACCGTCTGCCAGCTAGCAGATTGGAGATCTTCATTGTGAATAAATAAACGTAAATTTGTCATTCAGGATGTTGCCATAAAATTTGCGGCCATTGACCACTACGGTTTTGTCGATAAACAAATCCTACCCAGCGAAATTGATCAGCTTGATCATCTACAACTGCATGGATAGTAAAGTAACTTGAGCTTACACCTAACCCACTTATATTTAAAGTCGGACCATTTTTATTTGGAGTATTATTACTACTAGTATTTACTCCATTTGTAGTCAAGAATGTCGTAATGTCTTGCGTTGTTTTAAACGGTTGAGAATTACGATAACTGATCATTCGCTGTGCTACATTTAAAGGTATTCCACCTTTTGCAGCAATAACTTCAGCAGATGCAGTATTAACATTAACCACTGACCCAAACCCAGTTGGTACAGGAAGTGTCGCCTGCTTATTATTTTGTGCTGCACTTTCCATGCTTTCAACCGTTAAGCCGTAACCATTTACTGGAATCGCAGTTACATACTGTACCAATTTCTGGTTAATTTCAGGTGTCATTCCCTTAACTAAAATTAATTCAGATAAATCAACAAGAGGTCTGCCAGCTGGACGATACGCTGGTTTACCACGAATATACTGCTGCATTATATCACTCTGAAACTGTGGAGCCGCCATATAATAAGCAATATTGTATGCTAAACTTTGCGGTAGATTAAGATATCCAAGCAATGCTGTAAACTGGCTTAAAACATTTGGGTTTACCTGACCACTGGCAACTAGGTCGTTAATGTTAAACTTGCTCTGTTCATCTTGCAAATAACCACTCATATATATTTCGTCCATCAGCAAGGTTTTTGGTAAGCCTTTTGCCCAGACATCGTTCAGTGTGTCAGTGCTCGAAGTTGCGCCACTCGTTGCCAAAACCGCACGGCTAAAATCCATCGCACTATAAGCAATAGTAGTAGCCTGCTCAATCAACTGACGATTCTCTAAGCGCTTAATCATTCTAAAATTGGTAACAGTTAAGTTTGCTACAATTGCCATCACGATAAACACAATTACCAAGACTGTTACTAAAGCTGCTCCTCGATTACGTTTCATTATATCGACCAGCTCCGCTCTATTTTTTCACCAGTTTTAAGCTGAAAGGTAATTTTAATTCCCGTTGGCAAAACCGTCGGGTCTCCGCCTACAGGAGGCCAACTATCACGCCACTGATTATCTGGATAAAGATACATCACCTCAAATTTTTGTACATCGGCAATCAGTAAATCAATGATTGGTTGAGTACTCAAAACCCGATTTAATACTGGCCATGTTACCAAATATAAGCTGCCATTATAAAAACGATACCCTACTCGCTTTGGTGGAGTGGTACCATAAACCTGATCTCCTACATAACCACTTAGCGTTAACTCCAATTGAGAGTCATACATTCCTTTAAGTTTGGGACTACCCAGAACTGCTGGCAAAACATTTCCATCCTGATCTCTTGCAACCAGAGGGATTACTCTATTCCAACTTCCACCAAAATTAGACATGACTAAAGATAGATCACCCCATTTAGTCTGCGCCGCTCCGGCTACCTCTTTAGTAGTAACTAAGCTGGTTATAATCCGGTAAGAGACTACAGATATAAAAGCAAAAATAATAACTGCGACCATCAATTCAATTAAGGTAAAACCAAATTGTCGTCGATACTTGTACCGGAATTGATTAATATTGCGCAATGAAGTTCACCGTCTTATAAATCATATGATCAGGGGTAGATTTTTCGCTAATTGTGATCTCTAGCCGCCTAAAGTATGGATTAGGTGTTTGTAAAACCGTTTCCGTAACATTAAAATTCACTCCTGCCGAACTAAGTTGTTTCTTAACTACCCCCAAATCTGGATATTTTTGGTCAAGTAAATATTGATTATACTCATTTTCAGCAACCCAAGTAGCGACTTCACGGACAAAACTATCGTGAACATCACTGATAATTAAACCAATTGCTCTTGAAGCAGACGCTAGCACTACAGCAACAATAAATAGTGCCACCAAACACTCTATTAAAGTAAATCCAGTTTGCTTCTTCAACTAGTTTGCCACCTTAAATCGTCCTGATAGATCACTATCAATCCATGCGGAAAATTCTCCGTTAGTAACTTCTATTGAAATACCACCATTATCACCACTAGGAAGAAATCTAATCGGCTGCTTATCTTTCAGCGGAACTCCGTTTACGGTTATTCGCACAATCTTAAAACCAGTTGGCCACCCCCACGATACCAAACGACGTAATTGTAGGTCGTTCCATTCACCATCACGATATTTTTTGCAGCTAAGTGATGTTGTGTCAACATCACAAGATATCACACTACTGGTAAAAATAGCTTCATCAGATAAGATGGACATAGTGCTTGATAGCTTCTCAACTCCACCCATAAAACGAGAATAGTTTGGCGCTCCGACATTTAAAGTTACTACTGCCGACATTACTGCAATTATCACAATCACAATAATCATCTCAATCAGAGTAAAACCTTTGTAGGACATCGTATTCACTTAAACATAGCAGCGCAAAACAACACGAGTTGATAAAATCAACTCGTGTAAAACAAATGAATAGTTAGTCAAAATAATTTTATTGCCAACTACCAATCACCGATGGACCAGTATCACCACCAGAAGTAGGACCATCTGGACCGTATGTATAAACATCAATTTCACCATGCTTACCTGGATTTAAATATTGATAATCATTACCCCATGGATCTTTAGGCAATTTATCTAAATAACCACCAGATTTAAAATTATTCGGAATTGGTGCTATAGATGGCTTGTTCACCAGCGCATCTAAACCTTGTTGCGTCGTTGGATAACGCATATTATCTAATTTATATAATTTTAATGAATTAGCAATAGCCGAAATGTCAGCCTGAGCAGCGACCTTACGTGCATCATCCGTACGACCAAGCACCCGCGGCACCACCAAAGCAGCCATAATCCCTAAAATCACCAAAACCACCATGATTTCAATCAATGTAAAACCAGATCTTTTTCTTTGCATTTTTTGCACCTCATTCACCATTTTTATTATATAAAATTTACTCAAGGGTAGATCACAAACGTCCATAGCGTTGGATTTTACCATAATCGTCTAATTAGCGCAACAACGTATCAGATATTTCATTGCCGCATTCTGGATAATCCAAGCTAAAATGTAAACCGCGACTTTCCTTGCGCATTTTTGCAGACTTAATTATCAACTCAGCAACCAGCACTAGATTGCGTAACTCTATTAGATCAGGACTTATTTTGAAATTAGCATAGTACTCATTGATTTCATCACGCAGTAAGTTAATCCTTCTAAGTGCACGATCAAGGCGCTTGTTACTTCTAACTATACCAACATAATCCCACATTAAGCGTCTTAGCTCATCCCAATTATGTGAAATCACAATTTCCTCATCCGCATCACTTACTTGCGATTCATCCCAAACGGCAAGTTCATGTGAGCGCTGAGATTTTTCAGTTAAAATATCCGCAACTAATGCCTCACCAATTACCAGACACTCTAATAAAGAATTACTTGCCAAACGATTTGCACCGTGCAAACCAGTACAAGCACATTCACCAACCGCATAGAGCCCTTTAATCGATGTTTTTCCAGCTAGATCAGTCACAACTCCACCACATGTATAGTGTGCTGCAGGTACAACAGGAATAGGCTCTCGACTAATATCCAAGCCTAGAGATAAACACTTGGCATAAATATTCGGAAAATGCTCTAAAATAAAATCTTTTGATTTATGTGAAATATCCAAGCAAACATGATCAACACCATATTTCTTCATTTCAAAGTCAATTGCTCGAGCCACAATATCTCTGGGTGCTAGCTCCATTCGTTCATCATGATCCACCATAAATCGCGTACCATCTGGTAATGTAAGTATACCACCTTCACCGCGCACAGCTTCTGAAATCAAAAATGACTTAGCTTTTTCATGATATAGACAAGTTGGGTGAAATTGAATAAACTCCATATTCGCAACACTACACCCAGCACGAAACGCCATAGCTATACCATCACCAGTTGCCACATCTGGATTAGTGGTATAAAGATAAGCTTTACCAGCACCACCAGTTGCTAGGACAACATCAGTCGCACTAAAAGTTTTAACTTGGTTGGCATTAATATCAAAAGCGTATAAACCGACACATTCTTTAGTGCCTAAATCACTGTCTGCCCGAGTAATTAAGTCCACTCCAATATAATGCTCAAAGACGGTTATTGAATCGTGTTCAGAAACACGTTCAATTAAAGCTCGGATAATTGCAGCTCCAGTAGCATCTGCAACATGCAGTACTCGTCTGGCACTATGCCCACCCTCACGAGTTAAATGAATATCATCTTTTTCACGCGTAAAATTTACACCCGCGTTTATCAACCACTCTATTGCAGCTGGAGCATTCTCAACAATGAATTTAACTGTTTCCAAATTACATAAGCCTGCTCCAGCAATTATTGTATCTCGAATGTGGCTTTCAAAAGAATCACTTTGGTGATTAATCACCGCCGCAATACCACCCTGAGCATAGAAAGAATTGCATTCGCTTAATTCACGTTTACTGATTAAAGCAACCTTTTGACCTGCATCAGCTAAGCGCAATGCTACTGACAAACCAGCCAGACCGCTACCCAGCACAATGGCAGAAAACTTATCCATTTTAAATATCTCGCAATCCCAAAACATCTTCCATCGTATATAGACCAGCAGACTGTTTTACCAAATATTCAGCAGCATGCAATGCACCACTAGCAAAGCTTCCGCGATTGGTAATTTCGCTTGTTAGATTAAGAATTTCGCCGTCATAAATAAATTCCACGCTATGCCGACCAACGATATCACCTCCGCGAATGACTGAAAAACCAATCTCTTCAGGAGTACGGGTGTTATTTTGATTACCGTAACGATTATAACACGCGACTTGTTCAAAATCTTGTCCTCTAGCCTCAGCAATAGCCTCACCTAGGCGTATCGCAGTTCCTGATGGCGCATCTTTTTTATAGCGGTGATGGCTTTCGGTAATTTCTACTTCCGCTCGTGTCAATTTAGCAGCAACCATCTGACAAACTTTGAATAATACATTTACTGACAGGCTCATATTTGGTGATAAAATAATCGGAATTTGTAAGGCAGCAGCTTCAATTTGCTGTAATTGTACATTATCAAACCCTGTAGTACCAATAATTAACGGTAAATTATTTTTTACACAAACATCCAATACTTCACTCAGTATCTCGGGTGATGAAAAATCAATAACTACTTGCGCATTTTGTGATGAAACCACAGCCAAATCAAATTGACGCGCGTTAGAATGTAGCTCTGAGCTAAGTTTTGGAGCATCACTTAACTGATAACGTTCAGCCTGTGAGTTAATTATTTTTAAAAGTTCTTGCCCAACCCGACCACTTAAACCATTTATCGCAACTTTTAACATTTCCACCTCATTCTTTAAATGAATTACTTAACAAATACTTCTCCGGCTGACTCAACTGTTGTAAGTTTTTCCGCAGCATCAAAGTTTACATTAATAATGTAACTATTTTTTAGCTTATTATTGTTGTGCATTTGATATACATATTGCCACTGCGCGGAGTTAAACATAAATTGCGATACAGGATGACCAATCACAAATGACACCTGATCTTTAGTCATACCAACTTTTAACTGAGCTATTTGCACATCAGTTATATAATTCCCTTGCTGTACTGGATACATATAAGGAAAGCGCCAATCAGTAAAGTTAACCCCAGAGCAAGCCGTTAATTCCAGCATACCAAAAGTGTAAATTAAAAGCACAATAAATTTATTTAATTTCATCCAAATTACCAAAAAATTTGCGTTAGACGTTATTTTAACCTTAAAATATCAAACTGGTTATCAATTAATCCATTTATTATGAGCAATCCACGATGCACTCTATTGATCTATTAAAGCGTTACAATATAAAAATTACACCACACAAGTTAGCGGTATTAGAATTATTTACCATGCATAAGCATTTAGATGCTAATCAAATAATTCGCTTACTAAATGCCAATAGCAGCAATATAAGCTCTGCTACGGTCTATCGGATTTTAGCTAACTTTGAGCAGCATGCCGTAATTAGCAAGCATAATTTTGGTAATGATCAAGCAATTTACGAACTAAATGAAAACGAAAGCCATCATGATCATTTAATCTGTTTGAGTTGTGGCGTTGTAATTGAATTTAATAATCCACAAATAGAAGAAATTCAAATTCAGATAGCAAATGCAAATAATTTCTCTATGCTTAGTCATAATCTAAATATTTATGGTCATTGTAAGAACTGTAATACAAACTAACAACCCTAATATTTATAAATCAATTTAAATATGCCTTACTGTAAAATTTGGTACGGTTTATACATCTAACAATATCATAAATTAACCTCTTTTTCATGTCATATGTGGTAGAATTTGTGGTTTAAACTGTATTTAACCATTAAAAATAAATATCCACAAGTAAAAACATGAAGAATATAAACATAAATCAGACGATTCGTGGGCTAAGTACTGCACTCAGGGTTGGAACTGTCATTGCTATTGCATCACTATTAGCCAAAATTTGTTGGTGGCTAATCAACCCATTAGGGTATGACACGATCGACTCAATCGCAAGTACCTATGTTAAGTCGGATATCCTTGCACAAGATATTACCAACAGGGCTCCATTTGGCATCGTAACCGTTGAAAAAGCACCAGTGCCAACCATAATGGATCAGGTAAAAGTAGTTGGCGTTTATGCCGCAGGACCTAAAAATAGTATTGCTTTTATACAGATTGATGGTAAAAACTCAATCGCGGCGATTGGCGAAAGCGTTATGGATGCTACAGTTAAGGCAATTAACTCTGATGGTATTGTTTTAGTTGAAAAAGGTCAAAGTGTCACCATCAACCTATCTTCTGCGTCGGGGAATAGTGCCAATACGCCAAGTACACCAGCAAGCGGTGGTGAGCATTCAAACTCAGCCAATAGCTACATACCACAAACAAATAATACAAGTACAGCAAACAATAACCAACCGGGAGGCAATAATAGTACAACCGCAAGTCCAAGCAGTACTCCACCGCCCACTTCTTCGGGACAAGATGACGATTCAATCGCAGATAAGCGCCGTAAAATGATTGAAGCGTTCCAAAAACAAAACTCAAACAATGGTGACTAAACTATAATTATATTTTAATGCTTATGCAAGGATTTTTATGAACTTAAAGCTTAAACAACTATGCCTGACGCTTTGCGGGTTATCCGTAATTAACCTAAGCTTCGCTGCTAATACATCTTCTGGCACGTCATCGGGTAATTCGTCTGTTAGCAACACAACATCAACAAGTAGCCAAACTGCGGATGACAAGGTTGTGCTCAATTTTGAAAATGCAGATATTCAAACGGTAATTAAAGCAATTAGTAAACTTTCTGGGAAAAATTTTGTAGTAGATCCTCGAGTAAAAGGTACGGTTAATATCGTTTCAGAAAAGCCAGTAACCAAATCAGAGAGCTACAAAGTACTTGAATCAGCGTTAAGAATGCAAGGTTTTGCAACTGTTGAAGCCGACGGTGTAATTAAAGTCCTACCCGAAACGGATGCTCGTACTTATGGAATGAAAACAGATAGTCAGGTTAGCAGCAATCATAGTCCAGGTGATCAATTAATCACTAAAATATTCACAATTGACAATGGTTCTGCAACACAATTAGCAAACGCATTGCGCCCGATGATATCACCAAATAATGCGATTTCGGTATATCCAAATAGCAACTCGCTTGTTGTGACGGATTATGCATCAAACATGTCACGAATTACTAAAATTATTACAGATCTCAAAGTTACTCAAGCGACTCGGGTTCCCCCTGCTACAGTTAAATTAAAATATGCGACAGCAGCTGATGTTGCCCAAACTTTGCAGAGCTATCTTAGCGGTGGTAGTTCAAGCGGCGGTGGCGGTGGCTCTTCTGGTGGTAATAATGATAACGGTGCCGCAGCAACAATCACAATTGACCCAAGTTCAAACTCGATAATTATTGCTTCAACGGTATCTTCGAGAGTAGAAGATCTAAAAAGGCTAGCAATGTCGCTAGACAATCAATCTGCAAACTCGCATAATAATCTGCATGTTGTCTATCTTAAAAATGCTGATGCAGGTCACGTAGCCGAGGTTCTACGCATCATTGCATCAGGACAAGATAATCCAGATTTAACAGCTTCAACAGCAAGTCGAGCTTTATCTGATACTAGCTCAGTATTCCAAGGCAGTGGCAGTGGTAGTGGAGGCGGATCTACTCCATTTGGCGGAGGTAGTGCTAATGCGAGCAGTAAATCAAGCCCAAGTAGAAGTGGTGGTGGGGGTGGCAGTAGTTCAACTAATAATGACAAAAATGCACCTAAAGTGTTAATTCAGGCAGAACCGACAACAAATGCGTTGATTATTCAAGCGCCAGAGCAAGTTTATCGTAATTTACGGATGGTAATAACTTTACTTGATGTTCGGCGCGTGCAAATTATGATTGAAGCGTTAGTTGCGGCAGTAACAACTAGTGAACAAGGTACCTTTGGGATACAGTGGATCGGTGGTGCAGGAAATAATAACCTAGGTGTCGGAGTGGTATCCAACTATGCCGGAAATGGTAGTAGTGCGAGCAGCTTGATTACCTCAGGAATGGCTATTGCGCAAGGTGCCAGTGGTAGTAGCACAGGTGGCGCAGCACCATCAATTCCCGGCGAAGTTTACGTTGGTTTAGTTACTGGTACTACAACTATTGGCGGGCAAACTGTACCAACAATTTCTACCCTTGCAGATATGCTAGCCTCTAACAGTGCAAATAATATCTTGGGACGTCCAACATTACTTACTATGGATAATGAAGAAGCAGAAATTTTCGTTGGGCAAAATATTGGTATTCCCACTGGTTCATTTCAAAATAGTGCGGCTGCACCAGGTAGTATTTCCAGTACGGTTCAACGTCAAGATGTCGGAACTATCTTGAGAATTAAACCGATGATTACTCAAAATGGTACTATCCAGATGACTGTTTATGAAGAAGATTCCCAAACGGATACCACAGGGATGACCGCTGCATTATTAACCACAAATGGTCCAAATATTAATAAGCGCAGCATTAAAACTCAGATTGTAGTCGATGATGGGCAAATTATTGCTCTTGGTGGAATGACACAAGATGTAGTTCAAATGCAAAACTCAGGAATTCCAGTACTTAGTTCAATTCCTTATTTAGGATTCTTATTTAGCTGGCAAAATCGGGTACACAATAAATCAAATCTAGTATTATTCTTACGTCCAGTAGTAATTCGTAACCAAGAAGGTTATAAAGCGCTTACTAATCAACGTTATAGCTATATGATGGATCAACAAAACATGATTCAAGCTAAAGGAAATATCTTGTTCCCACAAATTGATCCAGTTAATTTGGAAAATCAAGTTCCTTATGATAATCAAGTTCCAAGTCAAAATACTAAAGCTCCAACTGAACCAATTGTCGATTTAACCTCGACTGCGATAAAATCTGGGAAAACATCTTTAGTTAGCGCACCAATTGGAACCGTTCTCAACCAACCGCAACAAAACTCTGGAACAGTGATTCAACCAGCTAATGGCAATAGTAGTTCTTCAAATACTCGCGTGATCCAAAATTCACCAAATAGTATTTCAATTTATAATAATAATTAATACTGAGCACCATGGAACAACTAAAGTTTTCTCCCAATAAATACTCGCGTAGAATTCCTTATACCTATGCGCGAAGTAACAAAGTCTGTATTTATGCGGCAGATGCTGAGTTTGTGCATATTGCAACCTCGGTCAACCTCAACCCTTTGGTAATTACTGAGATTAAACGCAAGGTAAATCAACCGATTAAGATTGAACGAATTGAGGAAAAGCTTTTTGATGCAATTATTGCTGAAGCTTACTCGAGTGCCAATGCTGCGGCTGTAGTTGATGATATTCAAGATGATATTGATATTTCAGATTTGATGCAAAATTTGCAAAAAACTGAGGATTTGCTCGAATCAGAAAATGATGCACCAGTAATTAAGATTATCAATGCCTTTTTGACTCAAGCGGTAAAAGAAGATGCATCAGATGTCCACCTAGATGCTTACGAACATACATCATTAGTACGCTTTCGTCGTGATGGTGTGCTACACAAGATTATTGATGTAAATCGTGGACTCCATGCAGCATTAGTTTCGCGGATTAAGATTATGGCGCAACTGGATATTGCTGAGAAACGTTTACCACAAGATGGACGGATTGCCCTGCGCCTTGCTGGGCGTGAAGTAGATTTACGGGTGTCAACCATTCCAACTGGTCATGGCGAACGAATTGTAATGCGTTTATTGGATAAAAACAAAGAGCGTTTGCAACTTGAAACGTTAGGTATGGCACCAGATACTTTAGGTAAAATTGATAAGTTGATTTCTCGTCCACATGGCATTTTTCTGGTTACAGGTCCAACAGGTTCTGGTAAATCAACTACATTATATGCAGCCTTGGCCCGAATTGATTCTAATGCACTTAATATCATGACAGTAGAAGATCCTGTCGAGTATGACATTACTGGGATTAGCCAAACTCAGGTAAATGCTAAAATTGATATGACTTTTGCCCGCGCTCTTCGTTCAATCTTACGTCAAGATCCTGATGTAGTGATGATTGGGGAGATTCGCGATTTGGAAACTGCCGAAATTGCAGTTCAATCAAGTCTTACAGGACATCTGGTATTAGCAACGCTCCATACTAATTCAGCATCATCAACTGTAACCCGTATGATAGATATGGGGGTTGAATCATTTTTACTTTCTTCAACTTTAATTGGAATTTTGGCGCAACGTTTGATTCGCCTATTATGTCCAAGATGCAAAGAAGAAAATACCTCAATGGATGCAGAAACCCGTGCTCATTATGAAATTCCGGATGATATAAAAATTTATAAAGCCGTTGGCTGTGATCATTGTAGCGGAACTGGTTATAAAGGACGTACAGGTATACATGAACTATTGGTTGTTGATGAAGAAGTTCAGCGTCTAATTCATACTAATGCATCTGAAACTGAAATTGAAAAGTATGCGATTAAAAAACTTGGTATGCGCACCCTACGCATGGATGGTCTACGTTGGCTTAGAGATGGTAAAACAACAATTGAAGAGATTATCTCAATTACTAAAGAATAATATATATGCAAACATTTAACTATAAGGCACTGACTAAAGCAGGCAAAGATAAAATTGGCGTGATTCAAGCAGAAACCGCTAAACAAGCTCGGCAATTATTACGTGCTCAGGGTTTAATGGTTACCAATATTGAATCAGAGAAAGATCGTAAAGCTAAAACATCAAAAGATGTAACCTTTAAGAAAAAAGCAATTTCTTCGCTTGAACTCTCGTTAATTACGCGCCAATTTGCGATTTTACTTAATTCTGGGATGTCAGTAGAACAAACACTATCGGCACTTTCTGATCAATTAGAAAGCCACGAGCAAAAAGCAATTATGAGTGGTGTTCGTAGTGAAGTCCTAGGTGGACGTTCATTAGCTGCCTCGCTCAGAATGTACCCTAAAGTATTCCCACCTGTTTATTGTAGCTTAATCAATGCTGGTGAGCAATCTGGTAGCTTGGGCAACGTAATGACTAAACTTGCTGATTATAGCGATAAAACGCGTGAATTAACCAGTAAGATCATGATGGCTCTGCTCTACCCGATTATTGTCTGTATCGTTGCAACTTTAGTAATTGTTGCATTATTGGTTTTCGTAGTTCCACAGGTGGTAAAAGTATTTGAAGCATCGAAACAAACTTTACCATTGATTACTCGTGGAATGATTGCCAGTAGTAATGGTTTGCGCCATTATGGTATCTATATGCTAATTGTAATCGTATTAATGGTTGTCGGATTTACTCGTTCGCTGAAAAAACCTGAGAATCGGATTAAATTTCACCGTAAATTATTAAATCTACCTATCGCGGGTAAATTGTTGGTTAATATTGATATCGCTCGTTTTACAAATACTCTATCCATGCTATTAGCCAGTGGTGTACCTATGCTTAATGCATTGGAAGCAAGTCGTGATACGTTGAGTAACTTCATGCTTAAAAATGCCGTAGATCGTGCCGTAATCATGGTTCGTGAAGGTGTTGGCTTAGCTGTTGCTCTCAACGCACAAAAAGCTTTTCCACCTGTGGTAATCCATCTGATCGCCAGTGGTGAGAAGTCAGGTAATCTTGATCATTTGCTTGAGCAAGCTGGTAGTCATCAGGAGCTTGAATTAACTCATCGCAGCCAACTTTTAACTGGGATACTCGAGCCAGCTTTGATTGTATTCATGGGTGCAGTGGTAATGCTGATTGTAATTGGTATTATGTTACCAATCTTGAATATGAATAAGATGGTTAACTAATTTTAACTCTGCCATCAAAAATTTAAATGCCACACAAATCTGTGTGGCATCATTATTTATTACTAATAAAGTGTCCTGACTAATCAAATATCTCATCCAGCCAATCATAAAGCACACAATTTGAAAAATTCAAATTGGTTACCTGACAATGAGTATCAGCACCATCCTCAAGACTAAATTGATAACTCGAAATATTGCCAGAAACGTTCTCCAGAAATTCATTAAATTGCGTTAACGGCTCGCCTCCTTCACCGACACCGATAAGAGCTAAAGTTGGGCAAGAAATTTGCTGCAGTTGCTCCTGTATATTAAATTCTTTGAGGTAACGTACAGTTTGATGCATCGAACGATTGCCGAAACGTAACAGCAAATTAGCAGTCAACTCTTTGAGACTTGGCGGCATCACCTCATCGGGAATATGAGGAATATCAGCATAAGAAAAATCTTCCTCTTCTCTTATTTCATCTTCATCTGCAGCAGAAAAACCCAAAATATATTTTTTTAAATCACTAATTGGTGAATTGGCGATTAAGGCTTTTATCCGAGCATCATAGCAAGCTGCCCGCGCTGCAAAGTAACCACCAAAACTAATCCCAAGTAAAGCAATTTTGTCAAAATTAATCGGTGAATTGGCTTGCAGGGCGTCCAACAAAGTGGCAACAGGTTTATCATAGTCAGGCTCAAAATAACTTTGCGGATTAAAGCGTAAACTATCCATTTGCCCAGGACCTGCAAAACATATGACATTATAACCACGTGCCAGAGCAGCCTTACCAGATTGAATAAAGGATTCTTCTAGTGTGCCATCAAAGCCGCTAACAATAATAATCGTTTTGCGTTTTTGCTGCAATTTATCAGGCGCAATAAAATAATATGGTAATTGTAATCCATTGTACTCAATAAATTTAACTTCACTATAAAATGGTGTTAATTTTAGATATTCTAAAAAACACTCTCGGGATTTAAGTCCAAACTCCCTGTGCTTTGGTTGGTGTGGATGCGTGAAATATTCTGCGGCTCGATAGCTATTGCATGCTTTTAGAAATTGCTCGCTAGCACTAACTTCATGAGTTTTGCTTAGCCTGATTCGAGCATCTTGTTCTTGTCGCTCGGCTAACTCAGCAAAATTAATCACCCATTGTTCAGGGCTCTCATCTTTCATTTGTGCGGCAATACTCAGAGACTCGCCAATGGAAGCACCACCGTATGCAGTAGAGCCTAACTGACGTAATAACTGAAAATCCATTTCACTATCTTTAAAGCCTTGTACTCTGGTTAGGCTGCGAATTGTTTCACCCATAGTTCACCTCTAAATCATTTAAAGTCCGTATAAATAATGTAACCACATTAATACTTTTTACTACTCGATGATGTTTGCCAGATCAATAATAATCAATTAGTGCAGCATGTTCTGGATTGCTATACAGCTTATCCAATACGTTATCATCAACACCCAATACTCCACCTACCAAGTCAAGCTCAGATTTATTTTCATTAAATAAGTCACAACCATTGAAGCATTCACGGTTTAAAAATCGATTTACACTATCGTGTGATATTTCTGGCATAATTTCTGACAATCTTAAACAGCTTGCATTATTCGGTTCACTCATCAAATATGAGCTATATATTTCTGCATTGCATTTTGCAGTTGATGGTTTGCTTTTATTCTTCATCTAAGTCCCAAGGCGTTTCGTAATATCAATTATAACATTATATGGGCTGTCAATGCGTAAGTTCTAGCGTATTATAAAAACAACTTTGCGAAACATGAGGTGCTAATTGATTACGTAGCTCTATACCGTCAGCATCTGGATGCTCTTGTAAATAATCCAATACCGCTTGCTTATCGGTAAAAATACTCCGCCTACCTACTTTCAAGGGTTTTATGATCAAACAGCTTCCGGTTTCATTATATCTGTTACACCATCTACGAATTGTGGCATATCCTAAAGAGAGCAACTCAGCTAACTCTTTCTTATTGTAATTACCTGTTTTATACAGTTCCATTGCTTTATCGCGAAGATCTTGAGAGTATCCGTGCATTTTATTCTCAACCAAAATTAGGAGTCATAGACTTTAACATATTTCGCTCAATAAATGATGGGATAACTATACATAAATTTTGAAATGAGTGTCGTTGAAATTTTCCAACTCAAAACACGGTGACTATAGCAAGCAATTATCGTTACCTGACAGACAAAACCATCCTGCATTAATTCGATTATTTGCTGCCCCACTTATGGGGCTAGACAATCAAAGCGGATTATTTCTAACCAATTTTAATATTATAGCATAGAGATTATCATTCCGATAGTTGAACCTAAACTCACACTCTTTTTATTAATAGAATTCCTGCTTACTCCAGATAAAGTTGCTATTTGCGTTGCTGATAAATCAGCAACAAAATACTTAACTATTTCCCTAAATTTAGCTTCTGAAATTTTTGAACTATTTATATACTTGTTTTTATGAATCATGACAATATATTAGCATACTTTAAAGTAGGCTTTGATTGTCTAGCCCCCTAATTTTAATACACCCAAAATATTTGATTCTTGGACGCGAAGTATTGATGAAAAAGACGAAGATATGTACTCAGAAGTACATGACGAGTCTTTTTTGAAATACGACAAAGTCCAAGATTCAAAGAGGATGGGTATATTTAGTGGTACAAATTTAATCTACAATTATACATTTTGCACTTAAACACTAGAAATAAAAGCAAATTAATGATACAAATTTACAACAAAAATATAACTTAGTGTATAATTTCGCTTGCAAATTACAGATTTTTCGTATTTTTTGAAATACATGAATTATTTATAAAGCTTATAAATCAATATAAACTTCCTCAAATACTTAATATTAGGTTTAAATATGAAAAAAATATCATTAGTATTATTACTTCTTTCAAATATTATTGTTGCAGAAACACTTCAAGATCAGTATAACGATGTAGAAAAACAAACTAACTATAATGAAGTAACTTATCAATCTGCAGATGGCGAAGTTATGGTGGTGTTTAATCAACTTAAATCACCGAGTCAGTCGAATAGTGGCTATATTAGTAAAATCAAACTATGCAATGGATATTGTAAAACTTATAAATTTGAGCCTAATGAAACCATTGTTTTAGAGCCAAATAATCTACACTATCATATGTTTACACAAAAATTAGACGAAAATATTACTGTAAATGGTTTTTTATGTCACAATGCGCCCTCAATAAACTGTCACAGTTATGTAACAATTGAAAAAGATCTTAATAACAAAGTTGACCATCTTGATATATATTATCTAGATCCAGCAAAAACCACTACTCCATTAAAAGTAGTGCACTGATTAATTATAGATGTTACATCGCTTAAACGTTAACCTATCTCACGAGAAAATATATTTAATTCATTGTAATGTGTGATAAAGGTGTTTGGTGGTCGCAAACTAAACACCTCGTCAGAGCATTACTTAAAAAAAGTATGCGAGGAAATTTGGTAAACATCAAAACGAATTGTTTTACCAGCTTTATGATAAGTTGGACGGGGTTTTGCAATCAAGCACTGTTGTTTATTATCACGCTTAACTACTAATTTATGTGAACACAAGCTCCATGCCAAATTAAAAACAGTATCATCAGCTATATGTGACTCTTGATTAGCAATTTTTATCATTAGATCTATCAACTGCATATCTTTTTTAGCTAAAGCATTTTTACCATCAGCAAACATTGGATCAAAATAAATTACATCATGTTTGTCGGTAATGCTTTGCAAATAATCATAATTATGTGTATATATCACCTGAATATCATTTAATTGCGTTCTGAAATTAAGACATAGATAATTGAGAATAATTGCCAAATAGGGATTATTTTCAAGCATCGTAACCGTAAAACCAGATAGAGCCATAAGAATAGAGTCGCGCCCTAAACCAGCGGTTAAATCTAATACTTTTATTGGCTGACTAACACTAGGCTTTAGATTAATCGCCTGTAATAAAATTTCACGTTTTAATCCTGGTTTTCGTTTCGCAATAAACTCGTGATAAAAAGAATAAACATTAAAAGGCTTAAATAATAGTGAAACTACCATCAGCGATTCATTAGTTAGCAACAAATATAGCTCATCCATAGCCAATGCCGAATCAAATCGTAACACTTGAGCATCAGGAACAATTGCAGCTAACTCCAAAGCTTGTGCACGCAAGGTATCATCGCTATAATATAAATTTATGGTCATCAGAGACTATTCCCGATGGTACGGATGGTGCTCCAGTATCGAGATTGCTCGATAAATTTGCTCCAAAATAATTACCCGCACCAAAGCATGCGGAAACACCATGGTTGATAAACTAATTCTGGCATGCGCTTTAGCACGCAAATCAGGATGAATGCCATCCGCGCCACCAATGATAAAACATAGCGAGGGTACAGATAAGGCGCTACGTTCTAAAAAGCTCGCAAATTGGATACTATCATACATTTTACCACGCTCATCAAGCGCAATTATAAAACTATCCCGAGGAATAGAATCCTCAATCTTTTTAGCTTCCAGCGCCATATTTTCCATGGCGCTTTTATTTGCATTTTTATCTGCTTTAATTTCAATTATCTGGCAACTATACTTACCATGATTAATCCGTTTTAGATATTCATCGCAAGCGCTAACGACCCATTGAGGCATTTTATTGGCAATATTGATGATACTAACACGCATTAAAGAGCCCTATTTTTACGCACGATATAAATTTTATGTCCGAGATAAATAGCGGCAAATAGAATGACTGAGGAATAAATCATCACAAAATCCCAAATACCATAGTGCTCTCCCAATGTAATAAATTGTGCAGCAACAATTACCACAATCACCAGCATTGAAATAATTTGCGCCCAAGGATAAAACTTAGCCCGATATTTAAGAATCGAAAGCCCACCCAATGCTGGCAAGAATTTACGCCTAAATTGATAATGACTTAAAGCAATCCCAAACCAGGCAATAAAGCCACATAAAGAAGAAATTTGCACTATATAGCTAAAAAATGTACCATTGCCAATAAATGATGAAATAAACACCAGTGAGCCAATCAATGCCGTCGCTATTAAAGCAGGAATTGGAACACCTTTGCTATTAAAGTGTTTAAAGATGGCCGGGGTTTGCCCATGCTGCCCCATATACCATAATATACGGCTTGAAGAATACATGCTGGCATTTGCCGCAGAAATAAGCGCTACCAAGATAATAAAATTCATTGCATCCGCAGCATACATACCAGCAAATTTATGAAAAATCAAGGTATATGGACTAGTTGAAATATTATTTTGATCTGCTAGTTTAGGATCATTGAATGGCAATAATAGACTAATTACGCCAATTGATAATACATAAAATAATGTTAGACGCCAAAATACCAGTTTGATGGATTTAGGAATGGTAACTTCTGGATCTTTAGTTTCACCAGATGCAACCCCTATTAACTCAGTTCCTTGAAATGAAAACCCAGCAAATAAGAAAACTGAGATAAAACCATACCATCCGCTATGAAATGGTGCATCTTGAATATGCCAATTTTGCGTTCCAAAATGTGGTTGTTGAAAAATAGTAAACGCACCTAAAATAATAAAGACGATGATTACACCAACTTTTAAAAATGACAACCAATACTCAATTTCACCATAAACTTTAACCGAAAATAAATTTACTAAAAAAATCATGCTAAAAAAAGCCAGTGAAAAATAGACTGGATTAACATGGGGAAACCAATAGCTCATAACTAATGCCGCTGCCGATATCTCCGCAGCAATAGTAATTGCCCAGTTAAACCAATAGTTATAACTCATCGCAAAACCAAATGACTTGCCAACATATGTTGTAGAATAGTCACAAAATGAACCTGAACTTGGCTTATAGGTACTCATTTCACCTAAACTAGTCATTAAAAAATAGACAATTACCGCCATTAATGCGTAGGCAAATAACGCACCACCCGGCCCACCAATAAAAATTGAATAACCACTGGCTAAAAAAATTCCGGTTCCAATTGAGCCACCAATTGCAATCATGTTAATATGGCGTGCTTTTAATTTTTTTTCTAATTGAGCCATTTCATTCCTCACCATGTAAAATAAATAGAGTTACGCATAGTACAGCAACACTTAAGTAAGAGTATATAAATATTAAATAAAAATAATATGTTGCTAAATTTCATTAAGAACTAAGTATGTTTTTGAAATTTACTGACGTTGCTTATAAAGCTTTGCGGTAGGAATAGTTATTGAGACATAGTGTATTAGTTGTGTTGTATTTGACATAGTAATCCCCTCTTTCTAATCATTCCAAACTTGTGACATAAAAGCGCCTTTAAGAGCACCATATTTGCGAGTTAGATGTAGTTTATTCATAGTAAATTTAATCCAAAGATTTAAGAATCATTTATTTTAGCATATTCATTCATTAATGATAGTGCGATTTACGCTAAAAGTCAAATACAAAATATTAATTTCTAAGAAAAGCTAAGCAGAATATCATCTAAGTCCTCACTTCTTTGCTTTTAAGGAATTAGAATTAATCAAACAGCAGCACGCCGAATTCAAAAGATCAGGCATGGCTGCGTATTATCAGTAATTAAATTATCATAAAACCCACATGTTTAAAATAAAATATACCACTCACACTTAATATGTGTTAATATAATGTCTACACATATTATCTAGGAGACAGAAATGTGGAAATCAACCCATAGCCAGTGTATTAATGATTTATCCGCTCAACAGATTTGGGATGTTTTATCAGCCGTTAATAGCTGGTCTGAATGGCAAGCCGATATTGAGTATGCTAAGCTTGAGTACGAATTCAAGGCAGGAAACCAAATTCGCTTTAAACCACGTGGAGTCCCTGAAGTAAAAATCAAAATCTTGGAAACTAAAATAGAGACTGAACGTATGGTGTTTTTAGACTCAACTAGCTTCCCTTTAACCAAAATGTATGATTTACATGAAATTATAATCCATCCTAATAAAATAGAAATCAAGAATACAATTTGGACAAGTGGAATACTGTCCCCATTATGGCGCAAGCTCTTGATTAATAATATTGCATCCGGAATTGCATCACAGACAGATAATATGATTAAGTATGCCAGAACAAAATTTCTAGAAAGTAAATAACATGTCAGAGAGTATTAATTGGAAAGAATCCAGCAGTTTTACCTCAGCAGAAGAAAGCCCTGGGTTTTTATTGTGGCGAACTCAGTTAATTTGGCGACGTAAGATTGAAAATGTTTTACGCCCCCTCGAGATAACTCACCCCCAATTTGTGATACTAACTAGCCTCGCATATTTAAATCAATCTGGTAAATTGATATCACAAGTTGAACTAGCAACCCATTCCAGCTACGATATAACCACAACATCACAAATTTTGCGTTTACTGGAAAAGCGTGGATTAATTACCCGTACAATGCAATCAGGCAACGAAAAGACCAAATACCCACAGATTACAGCCACAGGTATCAAAATTTTTCAAGCAGCCATAAATACAGTAGAAACCGCGGACACCGAATTCTTTGCTAAATTACCAGAAGAAGAAATTCGGCAACTTAACCGCATGCTGGTGCGGCTTAGCAGTTTTAACTAACTGAATTGGAATCAAAATGCGTTATTGGTTAGTTGTAGTAAGTAAAGATCACGCTTTAAAAGGCATTGATGGAGGCTTCATGCAGGCGTGTCACGGTAAAGCGACTCCGCTAAGAAGAATGAAACCCGGTGACTATCTGATTTGTTATTGCCATAAAACCACTTTTAACGAGAATATAAAATACCAAAAGTTGCTTGGCATTGGCAAAATAACATCGGGTAAGGTTTATCAATTCCAAATGAGTGAAACTTTTCACCCTTATCGGATAGATGTTGACTTTAGACAACCGATAACGGAAACCGATATTCACCCGCTAATTTCACAACTTTCATTTATCAAAAATAAAACTCACTGGGGTTATCAGTTTAGATTTGGACACCTTGAAATTCCTGAAGCCGATTTTGACCTGATTGTACATTATATGTCACCAGAAATTTTATTACAAATTAATGAAGAGCGAAGCAAATCCAGATTGCTATAGCCATTACAATATTTGCAAGTTAAATGAGGTTTATTCATAGTGCAGTAGTCCGATTGTTCATATTAGTATATTCATTCATTAACGATGGTACGATTTACACTAAGTCAAATATAAAATATTAATTTCTAAGAAAAACGAAGCAAAATACCCATATTTTTAACGTAGAAAAACACAGTACTATGTTAGAATTAACAATTGATTAATGATCAATTTATCATATTAGCTGTTTTATTTAATTAACCACTTATCAAAAACACGAGGTTATGGTGGCAATGGCAAAAATCATCCATTAAATGACTCTTTTGCAATCACTGTTTCATTACCATGTTGCCCTACGGTTGATGCAAAGTAACCACTACTCCATTATATAGTTATCCCATCATTTATTGAGCGAAATATGTTAAAGTCTATGTCTCCTAAT
>ERZ650304.297-NODE-297-length-29106-cov-5.832605_pt1 | contig 29106 bp, 39 predicted proteins | sample MGYA00376240_ERZ650304 | MGnify/ENA primary metagenome ERZ650304 (study PRJEB26733, sample SAMN07839271) | wastewater metagenome | biome: small river; feature: stream; material: water | place: USA: North Carolina | collected 2016-03-01 ... | reverse complement strand
AGGCTGCGAAGCGTTGGCATTGAGCGGTCGGGCAGCTTGCACAAAACCGCTGTTAGCAGTAGTGCCTTTCTCGAATTAAAATAAAACTTCTGGGAGGAGTTATAAAACCCAATAAAAACAAAATGAATAATTTTAAAAACAGAACCAATGGTGAAAATAGTAACCATGTTCACACAACAACAGATTACTTTCTATTTAAACCAATAGAGGGTAACAGAAACAAAAACTTGTTACACATTAACAGGTTAAAAAAATCAATGGCAGAAAACTATTTATTTACGGTTATTATCGTAAATGAAAAGCATGAAATTATTGATGGGCAACACAGGTTTGATGTAATTCAAGATTTAAAACTACCGTTGCATTACATTATTTGTAAAGGTTATGGATTAAACGAAGTTCACATTTTAAACCAAAACTCTAAAACATGGAACGCTGATGACTATTTAACTGGATATTGCCAGTTAGGTTATGAGCATTACATTGAGTATGCAAAGTTTAAATCTAAATTTGGATTTGGGCATAATGAATGTATGCTATTGCTTGGCGGGTCTGATACGGGACATTCAATAAAAGAGTTTTATTGTGGTGAATTTAAGATAAAGGATTACAATAAAGCACTTGAAAAAGCCACAAAAATAACAATGATAGGAAAGTATTATGATGGCTATAAAAAATCTTCTTTTGTTAGAACTATAGCTCAAATTTTAGATAAGCCTGTTTTTGATTTTACTCAATTTATGCAGAAATTAAGAATACAGCCAACGGCATTGCAGGACTGTTCAAATAACGAACAATACAAGCTATTGATTGAGGAAATTTACAATTACAGAACAAGAGAAAAGGTTAATCTAAGATACTAGTTTAATTGCGGGGTGTCAGTCGGCTTGCGGGTCGGCTGGCATTACTGCTAACTATCGCATACTCGAATTTTTTTGTACAGAAACAAACTGACAACCAATGCTTACTTATACAAAATGGACTGCCTACAATGGTGAAGTTGGAATAACCGAGAATGGCGAATATTTCGATTTGAAAACGGGCATGAAACTTCATAAAGAAGTGCATCAAGGGAATATTTACTATCGGAGCAGGACATCAACAAAGCGATACAGTTGGAGAAAATGTAATGAAACAAAGAAATTGGAGGAGGTGCTAATCGATGCTATTAAACTCAATTCACTAAATAATTATACAAAATGTGTATAAATTAAACAAATTGCGTAATTTTGGGGTATGGCAAAAGTTGCAAAGATTGCAAGTAAGCAGAAACGCATTGATGATATAGTTTTGATGCTCGAGCGAGGACTTGAGCGCAAAGAAATATTGCAACAACTTTCAAAGACCTGCAAAGTGTCTGCAAGAACTATTGATGATGAGATAAAAGATGCTAAAATAGAGCTAAAGAAGCGAAATGACGAGAAAGAAGCGATTAGGCTATCAGTAACATCGGTCGAATATGCCGAAGCCGTAAAAGGGCAAATAATTAGCGATACTGAACTCGAAGCGATTCTTTGCAAAATAGCTACAGGAAATATGCAAGTAGAAGAATTCATTAAAGGAGTTCCAGTATTAAGGGATGTTTCTCCTAGTGAACAAATCCAAGCTATTGATAAACTATATAAAAAACGTGGAACTTACGCCCCAATCAAAAACGACTTAGGAGATAAAGTAAAGATTATCATAACGAAAAAGCAATGACGGTAGAAATTGAGATTGACGAAAGTGTTATTTCTCCATGCTATCGGCATTTACGCGAATCGGAAGCCGACATAGATTTAATTTGGGGCGGTCGTGACAGTGGAAAATCACATTATACTGCTCAAGAACTAGTTTTAGACTGCTTGGAATCTGATTACTTCCGATGCGTTTTAGTTAAAAAGACGTTTGAATCTATAAAGGATAGTCAATGGCAAACAATAAAGGACATTGTCGAAGAATGGGGATTATCGGATTATTTCGAGTTTTATACTTCACCGCTTGAGATACGTTGCGTAAATGGCAATAAGTTCATTGCCCGTGGTTGCGATAAGCCGGGGAAACTAAAATCAATTAAAGACCCTTCGCACGTATGGATTGAAGAAGCGAATCAACTATCGGAAGAAGAGTATATAGTTCTTTCAACAACACTTAGGACAAGTCATGGCCGAGTAAAAGAGAAAATTACATTTAATCCTGAGTGCGAATGCCATTATGAAGAGTTTTGGATGGTTAAAAAATGGCCGTTGCTTGCTAATTGCGAAAGCGGTAGCGATACCATTAGCGTAAAACTTGCCGGTGGCGAAATAGCAACACTAACCTACACAAGTACACATACTACATATTTGGATAATCCATATTGCACGAATGACCGTAAAGCTAAGATTGAAGGTTTGCTACTTACTAATCCATTCTTTTACGATGTATTTGCACTTGGTAAGTGGGGAAGAAAAGAAAACGATTCGCCAGCAGCTTACGCATTTAATCGAGATAAACACCTCCGTCCGACAGTATGGAAACCTTACGAGCTAACTATCGTTTCATGTGACTTTAACCGAAACCCGATGTGTTGGACGGTATTTCAGATAGTTGATAATAAGGTATTTGGTATTGAATGTATCAAAGAAAAGAACACCGGAACGCCTTTTATGTGCGATTATCTACTTACAAAATATCCTGGCGCTATGTTTATGGTAACGGGTGATGCGAGTGGAGCAAATACGAATACAGTGAGTAATGATGCCATAAGCAACTACACTATTATACGGGCAAAGCTGAATTTAGCTAATTCGCAATTAAAAGTACCTGCTAAAAACCCAAGCATAAAACACAATCTAACGCTGTCAAACTTAGTTCTATCTCAAATAGAATGCTCATTCGATCCGGTTAATTGTAAGCACCTAATTTACGATTTTGAGAATGTAAGGCGATTACCTGATGGCACAATTGACAAATCAGACAGAAATAATCCGGCTAAGCAAGCGGACGCTTTCGATACATGGCGATATTTCTGTAATACTTTTTTTGCTCATTTGTTGAAACTTGTAGAATAGATTTTTTAAGTTTGTGTAAAATTTACACATTTTGAGTACTTGTAGCGAATGTTATAAATCGGAATTGCCTGAGTGTATAGAATCATTTGAGGTAAAAAACATAGGACTTGCACCAAATGCAACAATTAATTGGACGCTTACTGATAAGTTTGAAAACCGTCTAAATGGATTAATCGAAACCGATGGAGATGGAAATGCAACATTGACAGATTCGTCATTCAATAAAATGCTTCGTTCGTTTTCGGGAACTTTCAATTTGCAGTTTTTTGCTCAAAACAGTAAGATTCCGCTTGACTTAGAAGTATGCGATTTTCAAACAAATTGTATTTCACTTTCATTTTACAGCGAAAGTGGGGAAAGTACACCTGCTGTAATTGGTTGCATAAACTAAAATAAATATATGCCACAATTAGCAATACTTGAAGATGAGCGTGTTTTTAGAGCAGAGATTGTTGACGATGGATATAACCTACAGTTAACGGAGATGTGCGATGAGTTTTTTGAGGTAAAGCTATGCAAATTCCAATTGGCAGAACTAATCGATGAACTGCAAGCAATTCACGACAAAATGAAAGCATAATGGCACAAGCAATCCTATTCCAATCAATTTTAACCGCATTGTTCATCATTGGACTTGTAGTTGCTATGCAAGATGGTATGTTATTGGGATGGCTACCTAAAGCACTCTACTATTTGCATTTGCCCGAGGTAATAAAAAAACCATTGTACGATTGCCCGGCTTGCATGAGTAGTTTTTGGGGAGTTGCTGTTTACTATTTCATCTATGGCGAATTGTCGGTTTATCTGTTTTTAATAGTTCCTTGTACGGCAGGGGTGATTACGCTTGTTTCAAATCAATTATGCATTTCGATTTTCAAACTACATAATGAAAGACTGAATGAACTTTGAGAAAATATTAACCGATAACGGATGGAAACTAAGCAAAGTTTGCGGAGGTTGTAGCGGTCGACCGCAGGAGTGGGTAAATGCCAATAAGCAAGGAACCATGGTTAAAATCTATCCGAATACGCAACAACCGTATTTCTATGTGTTTGTAAACGGGCATTGTACAAAAGCCAAATACTTCAACGAACTCGAAAAAACCATAACCGAACTATGAAATTCAAAAATCCATTCAAGAAGTTTAAGCCGTTCAGAGATTCAAAGCACATCATTAACCCTGTTTTTGAAGTTGGCGGTACTACCTATTACGAAATGGATGACATTTTCAATATCCCGTGCTTGAGAGGTTTGGCCGCAATCAAGTATTACGAAGAAATCAGAATGAAAACTTCATTGGAGTTCTTAAAAATGCACACCGAAGCGATTAAAACCGCATTGCGAAGTAACCCGATTGACGTATTTAAGATAGACCAACTGAATAACCAACTTTCCGACCGTCTTAACTTCATTGTCGATACTGATACCGTTTACAAGCTCGCATCAGTGGTTTACTTCGATGAAAATGAGAACCCAGAGGATTACGAAATGGCATACAATCTGAAAAAGATTGCCAAATGGAAAGAAGCTGAGAGCGTGAACGCTTTTTTTTTACGTCAGCCAATACAAAAATTAATTCCGTTTTTGAATTTGCAAGACTTCGATATCCTGAGTTATTCAAAAGTAGTGGAAAAAGTAACGCAGGAGCATTTGGAGAATATATTGGAAACGTTATCGGAAACGCAGAAACAGGAATTTACGAAGCTGTTTCCATCGTTTCACGCAGTGAATTGGGGCTGAACAAGCCGATAGAAAAATATACACTTATCGAATATTACCATACACTCAACAAGGTAATATTGAAATCTCAAGAACTACCTAATAAAACTTTGTAGATGGATAATGTATTGATAAATATTGACTTTGCAGTAACGGGTCAAGATGCGCTTATAAACAACCTAGTAAAAACGGGAAAGCTAACTGCAGAAGATGCAGAAATATTCAAAAAGGCATCACAAGCAAAGCAACAGGCAGTTAATCAGCAAATAACTGATACTAATAAACTCAACGATGCCAACGCTAAAAGTACCAAGTCTATTGCAGATTTAGCGAATGCCAACAAGCAACTTACGGCTACTATTCCAACTCAGGCACTAAAGGAAGTTACTAAGGAAGTAACCAATTTCGGCAGTGAAATGCTTCGTAATACCGAAACATCAAAGAGTTTAAAGGCGCAGTTACGTTCAATGAAAGAGGAATTGAATCTACTTGAGGAATCAGGTAAAGAAAATACCGACCGTTTTCAACAGTTGAGTATTGCGGCTGCAAAGTTGGAGGATCAGTTAGGTGATACGCAAAACCGTATTCGGCAAATGGCTTCCGATACTAAGTATCTTGATGCAAGTTTGCAAGTACTCGGAGGTGTGGCGGCTGCCTATTCAGTTGCTCAAGGTGCAAGCGCTTTATTTGGAACTGACCAAAAGGAACTTCAAAAAACATTGGTAAAGCTCAATGCGGTTATGGCAATAGCCAACGGATTACAGCAAATTCAAACACTTACGCAAAAAGAGAATATAGCAGTAACGCTTATTGCATCAGGTCAAAAAAAGACCATGGCATTGATTACGGCACTCGAAACAGCAGCCGAAAGCAGTAACATAGTTGTCAAGAAAATAGCCATTGAAACGCAAATTGCGCTCAATGCAGTAATGATGGCTGCTCCGGTTATGCTATTGGTTGGTGGAGTAGTGGCATTGACGGCAGCACTTTACTATTTCACATCCGGCACTAAGTCGGCTGCAGAAATGCAAACTGAGTTAAATCAAGCTCAGCTAAAGAACTTGGAAATATCTAAACTTCAAGATGAAATTACTCGGGCGGCAACTGACGAGCGAGTACGCCAAATCAAATACGAACTAGACGCTAAAAAAGCAAGTGGAGCTTCCGATGCTGAACTTCATGCGATTGAAATGCGACTGAATGAAGAAAAGCAAAATTCTGCCAAGGCGTTATTTGTTAAATATCAAAAGGACATTGCCGACATCAATGGTATGCGTTTACGTGCTGTTGAATTAGAAAAGCAACTTAACGCAGCACAAACGGAAAATAAAGGCGAAGAACTCATAAAGCAATTGGAATCAGAAAAAGCATACAACGCTAAGCGATTAGAAACGGCAGAATCGGTGCTAGGTAATTTGATGGATGCTAATAACGAGTACTACCTAAACAAAATAGCATACGATACTGAGCAAAGGAGAAAGGAACTGCAGAGCGAAAAGGCGTTTGCCGATGCTAAAGTACTGATTCAGAAAACCAACTCAAAAGCTGAGTTAAACGCTCGAATTGAGGATTTGAAAGTTGCTTCGGAGGTTGAATTATCGAATGTGAACTTAACAGCCGGTGAAAAATACCTTATTCATGTGAAACTGAACAAGGATATTGAAAACTTGCAGCATGAATACTTAATCAAGCAACTTGAAGATGCCAAAACATTTATTTTGGCCGAGCAGCAGGATCGTAGAAAGGATGCTGATTATCAATTAGGTATATCAAAAGACTTAGCAAAAGCCGAACGTGACATCCAAATCAATCAAAAAGGCATTACGGGCAATCAAAAGCTACTCATCGAGGCGCAATACCAAAGCAAAATTACTGACCTACAAAAACAATATGACGAGAACAAAGCTAAGTCAGAATTGAATGCTAAGCAGTCAGAAATCCAAGCGAAACTGTACTTGGAAATGCAGTTTAGTGACGAATCACTTCGGTTAAACAAAGAATTGATTGACGTTAAAGAGCAAATGGATATTGCTTCGGCAAATTCTACTATCAATAACGAGCAGGAGTTAAGCGCAAAACTTATTGAGATTAAAGCAAAAGCAAACCAAAGCCGTTTGCAACTAGATAATGAGTACTACACTCGGCAAAAGCAGTCGCAAATGTCGGCTTTTGAGCATGAGGTGAATATGGAAAATATCGCACTTCAACAGCGCAAAGGTAATGATATTCAGATACTTGAAAACGAGTTATCATTGATTGGCGCTAAACAAGAAGCGAATAGGCAATCTTATGAAAAAGGCATTATTGATTACCAAACTTATTTGGATAAAAAGAATCAATTAGACGAAGATGCTGCAGGGAAGCATAATGCGATAATTGCCAAAGAAGCAGAAGAAGAAAAGCTAATAAGAGATGCAACTCAACAGGCGTTTTTAACAGGGGTTAATATGCTTCTTGAGATTAGTAAGCGCAATACTGAAACGCAACTTCAAGAATTAACTAAACAGCGTGAACAAGAATTGTCAAATAAAGATTTGACTGAAGCACAAAAAATGCGTATTCAAAAAGAATATGATGAAAAGGCTAGGAAGATAAAACAGGAGGCATTTAAACAGGAGAAAGCGGCTAAAATTATAGAAGCCACAATGAATACTGCTAATGCTGTTATTGCAGGTTTGGAAACAGGCGGTGTTGCTGGTATTGCATTAGCCGCATTAGCCGGAGCATTAGGAGCAGCACAAATAGCCATTATCGCATCACAGCCAATACCTCAATTTGCGAAAGGAACGAAAGGAAGCGCGAAAACACCTGCAGGTTTTAAATGGGTTGGGGAAGAAGGGCCAGAGCTTATCCATACCCCGGGCGGTGAAAAGATTATTACCCATAGCGATTCGATGCAACTACTCAAACAATATGGCTTAGCAGCAACACCTCCACCGTTACCAAGTGGCAATTCTTATGTTCCCGTTGGAATAAATGGAGTTTCAGGAAGTCCTGTATTTATCAATGATAATGGAGCAGTAGTTAGCGCACTCGGAAGCATCGAGCAAAAACTAGACAGCCTTAACCAAGTGAATATTACACTAGATAAGAGCGGATTTAAAACGCACATGGTGAAACGTAACCATACGATTGAATACTTAAATGATAAATATTCGAGATGAGATTAGTTGCACTTGACATCATTATTGTTAGCATCTCTGATGTAGCCTGCAGATTTATAGTTTTCGTAAGTTGTGCTTCCAGAGCAAATTTCTTTTTTGTTAGTAGTAACAAAGTCACCGTAGCAAGTCAAACACTTTTTACATGAAGAAAAAGCGAAACAAACAATAACAGAGGCGATGATAAGTTGTGATTTCATATCTGTGATTTTGATACAAAGTAAAGTAAAATATAAATGCAAACCAAATTTACCATAATTGACTACACTGTTAACCCGTTAGGAGTTGAAACAGTTGTTGATGAGCCTGTGAAATGGGACACCATTGTCATTAAAATGATGCGCGATAAAAAGTACCATGGCTATATTGATTTGATTACCGACAAAGACAACGGATTGGCGCAATTTGAGTTTGAAGATGAAGCTAAAAACATACTGAAAACGGCTTACGACAATTTCGGAATACAAGCGGAGGTGAAGCTAAAAGTAGAATATGCATGTTCAGAAACCGATTCATGGCTAACGCTATACGAAGGGTATTTTGCTTTTGATATGTATAAAGAGCATTGTAGCGATAGGTGCTATGTTACTGTTGGGGTTGAATCGGCAACATGCTACATGAAATTGAGTAACCGATTTAGCCAAAAAGTAGATATGTCTTCGCTGAAATCTTTCGATTCAGATACGGATAACCTGACTGCTTACGATAACCTAAACAAAGAAATTATGCTTACTCCGAAGCCGATTAAGTATTTCAATGATTGGGAAATGACTGTGCCGAATACTAAAACTATTCATGATGATATTACAGGCGTAACCACAGCTGATACACAAGCATTATACTATGCATTTGACTGGAATAAGCAAAGCAATACAGAGATAGATACAAGTGATCCAACGGAGTTTGTATATAGTAGTAGGGCAGCAGGAGCAAATGCATCGATGCGTTCTACATACGATGGAATGGTTAAATTTAATCCTGTGTCTAAACTAGATTGTTCAGGCACATACGATGTTACCATTAAAATGCAAGGTTCTGTTAATTTGCTTGTTGGGGCAAATACAGTTGTTGCTAGTCATTCGAGTATCAGACTTGTAGTATTCAAAAAAGGGCAAAATGTAACTTCGACATCAATAACACTTGCAACTTTAAATGACTTGTTTGACCCTCTTTATGCAGATACGTTCAATATAAACGCAACACATACGCTTACTTTAGACCAAGGGGATGCAATTTACTTAATGTACTTTGGAGTTGATATACAATATGTTACTTCGCCTGTTGCTTATAATATGGTATGGGAGTTCACCGAAGCCACTCTAAAAGTCGAATCTACATCAGTATGTCAAGAATCAACAGCCGAGGTATGCATGGTAAATGAATCACTTTCTCGCATTACCGAAGCAGTTACAAACGATTGCATAAGAGTTTACAGCGACTATTTCGGGCGTGTTGATGCCGAGCCATATTCATCAGAAGTAAACGGTTGCGGAGGATTAGAAGCGTTAACCAATGGTTTAAAGATTAGACAGTACACTATGCAGGACGGTAATAAGCCTAGTATTACGATGTCAATGGAAGACGCAATGCAAGGGTTAAATGCTATCCACAACATCGGAATGGGATTAGAGCCGGATATAAATAGAATGGGTCACTATTGGCTTCGTATTGAGCCGATGGAGTATTTCTATAAAAACGATGTGGTGTTTACAGCGTTGAAAGTATTCGAGATTGAGCGCGAAACTAAGCCGGATAAGTTCATAGCTAATTTCTCATGCGGATACGCTAAATGGGAAGCAGAACGAATCAACGGTATCGATGAAATTCAAACAAAACGTAGTTATAGAACAGTGCTTTCGCAGGTCAAAAACACATTAGAGCAAATATCAAGGTTCATTGCATCCGGTTACGCGATTGAAGTAACGCGTAGAGAAATCGGAGGCACAACACGGGATTGGCGTTATGATAACGACACTTTCATTATTTGCTTGACTGATAAGTATATCAGTAACATAGGATTTTCGGTTGTTTTAGGCGAAAATTTAATTACCATTTACGGCTTAAAATTAGGAATCGAAGTTGGAGATGAAATTTCATTCACGGACACACTCTACAATAACTCTACATATACAGTATCGTTTATTGAGTATAATTTACTTGGTGCAGTTGTAAAGGTAGTTGAAACAGTCACCCCGGAGGCTGTTTACGGAGGCACAACTGAAAACCTTACAAATCCGTTCAAGATACCGGAAACAAAAGTGAATTCACCGGATAATATGCTAACACCTGATGTGGTTTATAACTATCGTATTTCACCATTTAGAAATGCAATGCGTTGGTTTAAGTATGTAGTTTCATCGGTTAAAGACTATGCCGGAACTAAATTAATCTTCACAAGTGGAGAGGGGAATATCAAAGCGAAAGGGGAGCAGTATTACGGATGCGCTATTGAAAACGATGTAGTTCAGGAGAATGATAATGTAGAACGAAGTATTTTTTCGGATTCTACACAAGCAAATCCTATTTTTTCACAAGAAAATATTACTTTTGAGTACCCGTTAACCTATAACGAGTTCAGTGCAATCTTCAATAATCCATACGGACTTGTTGAGTACGAATGCAGAAATGGTCAGATAAAGCAAGGATGGATTGAGAGCCTTAAATATGCGCCTCATGATGGAATTGCAACCTTTATTCTACTTCCGAAAATATAACTGTAAGATGGCACTGCAAATCATATCACCAAAGTACTCGTTTGTACAATTCAATGAAACAATACCGGAATCGGATTGTGCCGATCCTGCAATTTGTTTGCCAGTCACAACAACAAAGGATTTGCTTTTTCAGTTCAATGTAACCGCTGCGGATGAAACAGAATTATACGGAGATGCAGTAGCGGGAGAACTATTTACGTATCGTATAGTTGTATGTACTGATTGTTCTGATTTATCAAATGTTGAACTCGATGAATTTGGGTTCCCTCGAGAATCATTCTATTTAATTTCAGAAGAACTTGAGCCATTGACCGGAGTTGCTTTATTAGTAGGCGCTTATGGATCTGAAGAAAGTGGTGCTTTGTTCGATGACATGAAAATAGGCGATTGCTTTACTTTGTGCCTAGTTCGATGTGTTACACAGTTAACAGAAGGTGAGCCAATCAAAACGTTTTCATGTGTCGCGTCTACAAATTGCTTCAAAAAATCAAACGACCTTTGCTTTACATCACTGCTTAGATACGATTGCAACGAAGATGCTTTTGGGTTTAATTATACAAGCGGGTCAGTGCCTCCAAATAGAATACGTTTGCCAATGTATTTGAAGCAACCGGATTATAAGCAAAGTGAAAAAGGCTATCAGTTTTCGGATGGAACTTATAAAAAGCAGTATGAGCGAATTGATAAAGAATACACGCTTGAAACAGACTATTTAACGGAGGTGTTGCACGATAGGCTTAATGTTGCCTTGTCAAGCGATAATATTCGAGTAACCAATGGAAATGTAGGAGTTGATTACAAAGGCATTTACAAATCAGAAGCCTACAAGCCTAAATGGAACTCAAGCGATTCAATTTATGTACGTACGGCAAAGGCATTTACAAAGGTGATTCTTAATGAACCACTATCATTACTAAACTCAAACTGCGGATAATGGCAAAGCAAATACGAAAGGAAAAGAAAGTAAAAAGTTCATTTGATGAAAATGGAGTAGTTGAAGTTCCGGTATATAATCCGGTAAACATCTATGAAAAAGCCGAACGAGGTATATTGATATTCGCAACCGGACATAGTTATTATGGTGCAATGGCTGTGAATTTAGCTATATCGTTAAAGGCAGTTGACCCCGAAATCAAAGTTTCGGTAGTTACAGAGCAAGGTGGTACACATTGGAGTATTAAGCATCATTCAGCACTATTTGACAAGGTAATCGATTGCCCGAAAGAGTATTTGTATGTGGGTGATGTAAGAGTAGATACAAAGGCAAAATGCTTTGAAGATATACTTTCACCATACAGCGAAACCATGGTTATTGATGCTGATGCTTTATGGCTACCAAAGAAAAAGCCGGTAGAAATATTCGAAAAGTTCAAAGATATTGACTTTTTCATGTACACTCGAAAAGTGACTGATTTGTCAGCAGAAAACGTTGATGAAATTTCAGGTAGTTATTGGGCGAAAGTATCAGAAATTAAAAAGGCTTACGGCTTAGAAAGCGGTAAATTCTATAATTGTGCCGGTGAGTTCCGGTACTTCAAAAAGAATGAAGCAACAAAAGCCATTTACAAAGAGGTACGTGAAATTATCGGAAATCCTAAAGTGCAAGTGCGCGAGTTTTTAGGCGCTAACTTCAACGAGGAGCTATCATTCAACATTGCTATTACCAAGCTAGGATATGAAATGCCATTTACCGACTTTAAACCTGTTCATTGGCATGGTAATGAAGGCGCAAACGCGAACCTAAACTACGTTGAACTTGCTCAGCAGTATTACATATTATCTGTTGGAGGCAATCAAACATTACCGAATATCAAACGCGAATACGAACACTTACTTAAATCATACATTGGCCGACTTGGTATCAAGACCATTTCAGCGTCATTATTTTCTAAACGCGATTTTATAAGCACTCGCGCAAAATATTAATAATGGACATTTTACAACTTCAAAGTTTCATTAAGGCATACATTCAGTCCGGCAAACGGCATGACGAGTACAAAGAAACAATTTCGATGTACAAAGAAATCAAAGTACATGCTGACGGAGAAACACCTGATAAAATTCTATTGGAAAGACGCCCCGGGGAAAGCAAGTATATTTTTGACTACCGTACTAAGATTTACCAACCTAAAACGAAACGGGTTGTACATAAAATCATCAATACGCTGTCGATGATTAACCGATCAGTTGATTGGGCGATTAAATACGACCCAAAAGGACAGCCGACACGCCTTGGAGAAAATACGCTACAAAAATACTGTGAAGAAGACTATCCGATGTTTGGAAGTCTTACAAATTGGCTGTTTTCAATATGCCTTAAACAATATTTGATTGACCCGAACGCAGTAGCGTTAGTTCGATATAATTCAGTAGTTGGGGCGAATGAATACGCTGAACCTGTTATTGAAATATTCAATAGTGATGATGTTTATGACTACTCAGAAGAAAACTATGTCATTTTAGAATCTGAGGAAAAAGCAGAATATACTGTCATGGGTAAAAAATACACTGACGGGAAAGTGTATTGGGTTGTTACTCCAGACATGTACTACAAAGTGCTTCAAAACGGGAAAGGGAATACGGATTGGAGAGTTGAAGAAACGCCACATACAGCAGGTTGTTTACCTGCTTTTAAATTAGGCGGGTTAATCAAAGAAACGGACCAAGAGTTTTTATACGAAAGTAGAATCGGTGGTATCGTTCCAAGTTTGAACACGGCCGTATCGTTATACTCCGATAAACAGGCTGAGATTGTTCAGCACGTCCACTCTTTAATGTGGCAATATCAAACGCAAAAGTGCGGTAAGTGTAATGGATTAGGAACAGTTAAACCAAGTGCAGAATCGGCACCTATTGCTTGTACCGACTGTAAAGGACACGGCACAGTGCCAACATCACCATACGAATCTTTAGTAATAAATGCAAACACATCATCGACATTAGATAAAGACGTGCCTATCCCAATGGCAGGGTATATCCAAAAGAACGATGTTTCATTGATGCTTAAAGCTATGAGTGAAGAAATTAAGCAAGAAATATTCGATGCTTATTCGGCTGTTAATATGGAGCATTTGGCAGATACCCCGCTAGCACAATCAGGAACGGCCAAAGCAATGGACGGAGATTCGTTGAATAACTTTGTTTTTTCAGTTGCTTGTGATCTTGTGAATATTCTAAAAAATAGTTACTACATAATTGCAAAACTTCGATACGGCTATCAGATTACCGATGAGAAAGTGATTATGGCCATGCAACCGATAATCAATACCCCTCAAAAATTTGATTTGCTAAGCTCTAATTACATCGTTGATGAAATCGCTAGGCTACGGGAATCAAAAGTAGATGCAAGTATTATCGGTGCGGTTGAAACTGAATTCATATCTAAAAAGTTCAAAGATAATACCGATGTGCAACAGTTAATAAAGGCTTCTTTTTCGCTTAATCCGTTCCATGGTATTTCAGAAGATGAGAAAATGGCGCGATTGAATAGCGGAGGTATTGACCAAAACGACTATATTATTTCGTGCTACATCACTCCGTTTATTAGACGAGCAATTCAAGAAAATGCAAACTTCTATGAGTTACCGGAAACAAAGCAATATGAAATACTAACCAAGTATGCCATAGAAAAACGTAATGCAATAAGTGGCGTTTCAGATATTAAAAATGCTTTAGCTACTGATGCAACTCAATCAATGGGAAATACCCTTGCAAATTCAGTAGGAGGTTTAACGGGAATGATTGAAATTGTTAAAGCGGTTGCAAGTGGTGTTTATGACCTTGATGCAGCAGTTTCATTAGTTGCGAATAGATTCGGAATTAGCGAAGAAGAAGCAAGAAAGCAACTAGGTTCACCACAGATTATACAATCGCAAACAGATGCAACAGTAGTACAGAAGTTGACATAATAAATGGCTGATAATAAGTACATACAAGACTTACACAAGATTATAGATGGCAGGATTAATGCTTTTAGCGATAAAATCGGAGGCATTCAACTTGGTATCTATAAAGAACTATCTACGCTACTAAAGGAAGTTGATACTATTGGCGATAAGATACGTCCAACTGCTAAAAACATTGCTTTAATCGGTAAAATTAAGGCTAAAATTGAGGCGGTTGTGCGTAGTGATGCGTATAATAAGCAGGTGAAAGATTTGCTAACTGCACTCGATGAAATAAACAGCGTTCAAACTGAATATTTCAATACGATTGACAGTAGTTATGAGCCGTCAAAAGCCATTTTAGAACTAAAAAACGTTGCTATTGACGAGGCATTGAGTAGTTTAAAAGGTGCGGGCATCACTGCAAACATTACCGAAAAACTACAATCTATACTCAGGACGAATGTAACCACGGGAGCGAGCTACGTTGACTTAATGAAGCAAATGCGCGAGTATTTGATAAGCAATGAATCGGGGCAAGGTGCTTTAGAGAAATATACCAAGCAAATTACAACTGATACGCTTAATCAATATGCAGCACAATACAATACGCTTGTATCTAATGACCTTGGTTTAAAATGGTATCGGTACACTGGAGCGCTAATTGCTACGTCACGTCCATTTTGTGAAGCGTGTAAGAAAAAGCAATTTATTTATGAAGCTGAGTTAAACGATATTATAGCAGGTAATTTCCCTGAATTTGATGAGTTCGGAGGTAAGATTGACAGCCGAACGGGATTACCAAGCGGAATGATACCAAGTACCAATAAGGATAATTTTAAAGTGTATAGGGGAGGCTATAATTGCAATCACCAAGCCATACCAATATCAGAGACTATTGTGCCTAAATCAATCCGAATTCAGGTTTATACCAAATACGGCATTAAGTTTGACGAGAATGGGTTTGCTTTAGCTGCTTAATTTGCAAATTTTAGATTAGCAGAAGTCAATAGATTAGTAAGTTCAGTAATCATCTTTTCTCCCATTCCGCGTTGCCTATTGTAATCGCTTCTTTTGAACTTTGCAATATCCGACAAAGTAATTTTATGATTTTCCTTTTCAAAAGCATTTTTATTGAAATTGAATGAGCAAATCAAATTATAAAGCCTAAATGAACAGTTAGAATCATGTAGTGTCAAATACTTTATATCAATTATTTTAGCTTTCTCTTTCCAATTCTCAATATCCGCATCACTAACCGTTTCAAGACGTTTCGAAATATTCGTTTCGCCAAGTGTCGGATGCTTCTCTAAATTATCTTTTCTTTCTTTTGAAAGTAGATATTCGCCAAATGAAATTAGCTGTTGTTCGGTATATGTGGCCATGGGCTTTATTGGTTTAATTTTTAAATTGTAATTCTTCGCCCGTCAATGCGAAATAAAGGTTTTGGAGTTGGTAACTAAAAAATGAAATTCAAAATTTTGGCAATAACATATATGACTAAGAAAGCAATCAGTAAAGCGATAGAAATGCCGATAATCGCAATAATTCCATGCTTGTGATATAGTACAGTACATGGCTCTATAAACTGAATATACAGCCTATGTAGTAATGCTATTACAATTAAAATTTTTAATACATTTCTAATCACTTTTTTATATTTTTATGATACTCATGTATTGCCTTAAAAATAGCCTCCGTTTCTGAAACCTTTACACGATTAGGATTTTCAGTAAGAATATTCGCCTGAATGTCGTGTATCTTATTTCGCATATCGCAAGTAATCCCTTTAATAGTCTTATTGATAGGCTCACAAGGCTTCTGATTCATGATATATCCTTTTGGTTTATCAAATATACCATACTATTTAATACAGTGGTAATTTTTGAGCGACTAAATCCTATTTTTGTGTAGTTATTACACAATTTGAAATAAAACAACAATGGGTAAAGTATTACGAATCACGAAACCTGACCGCACAAGACACTATGTGCCAGTAAGTTCGAAAGCATTTCATGAACAGCATAATTTGCTACAACCTCAAGGCAAAAAATCTTTGATTGAGGAAGTGGAAGAATCTGAAATCGATTTGGAAGCCGACAAGAAATTCAAAGCCGAAGGCGTTACAGCTACTGTTGTAGTTGATACTGCAAAGGACGAGAAAATTGCTGAATTGGAGGCTAAGTTGAAAGCATTGGAAGATGCTAAAGAGCCTGCAAAGGAAGAAGCGAAAAAGGACGCTAAGCCTGCAAAGGAAGAAGCAAAAAAATAAACCATAAACCAAAAAATAAACAACTGCTATGAAAATAGGAACATTCTTGGAAACTCTCGCTAAAAAGGCGGGAATCGACACAACAACACCGGAATTTGTCGCAATTAAAACATCGAGCGAATCAATCGAAATCGATGATGCACTTGCAACTTCATTCCAAACAAAACTCATGACCTTAGAAGCTGCTGAGAATAACCCTACTATCACCGAAAAGCTCAAAAAGAAATTTAGAGCCGAAGCGTTAGACGGTGTTGATGCTCAGATAAAAAACATTTTGGAATTAGGCGTATTGTCTGAAACCGATGTAACAGAAATCAAAGGCATTGAAGGAACATACAAAAAACTTGAAGTCCTTGGACAAAAAGTGAAAAGTATTTCCGAATCAAAAGGGGGCAAAAATGCCGATACTGAGAAGCTAACTTCTCAAATAAACACGCTTACTGAGCAATTAGGCAAAGTTAAACAGGAATTTGCAGACAAAGAAAAATCATTGCTTGATTCACATGAAGGTGAATTGACTATGCTTTCTCTGAAATCATTATTGCAGACGAAAGACTATGCTTTACCTGATGAAATGCCTGCAGAGCGTAAAGTAAAAATAGCTATTGATGCTTTGAATGAAAAAATAGAAGCAAATGGCTTAATGATCAAAAGGGTTGACGGCAATCCAACGCTATTGCGCAAAGATGGTACTAAGTACTTCAACGATGCGTCTATTGAAGTTGGGTTAAACGATTTCACCGAAAGCGTCTTATTTAAAGACGGAATATTGAAAGTTGCAGGAGCTAATCCTACAACTACAATAGTAAAACTACCGGATGGGGGCGGTAATACCAAGCCTATTGATACAGCCGCTGCCGCAGATATGTCGGAGCAGGCACAAAATTTTTAAAAAAGTAAAAACTATACATCATGGCAAACGGTTTTGCACCGTATCTCTTATTACAGGGGTCGCAAATTTTCAAACAAGGTTACGATGGAGCGAAAGTAACACCAATGGGATTTTTAGAATGGCTATTGTCTCAGGGAACTCCAAATATCATTTCTACAGCTAAAGCTGATGGAACTGGTCACGTTAAAAATGTAAGATATTCATATCGCCAACGTGGCGTTATGGGTAAATCAAAAACTGTTGATTCGTGCGATATTGATGCAGTTTCTGCACGATTGGAAGCCGAAATTCCATCAACATTATATCGTCAAACAAGCATATTTTTTGACGATGCAACAATTGCACAATATGAAGCTGAAGCAAGCAAATTGATTAACCTTCAAACAAAAGCAGTTAATCCGGGCGTTACAAGCGCATCGTTTAACGGTGTGATGAAAGAAGTTTACGAAATCATGATTGAGCATGTAAACGGCTTATTTGGTGACATTAATAAAGACTGCTTAGATTTACAGGCATCGAACTTCGGGACAAACGTTGTTTATGCAAGTAACGCAGCTCAAACGCTGAACTTCCCATTATCAACAACATCGAACGCATTGAATGCAGGTTTAACTCGATTGATTACTGATACACGTCAAAATCAAATCGACATCAAAAATGCAACGATTGTAGGTTCAGGTTTGATTGATGGTTTAATGGTTCAGCAAATGAATCAAGCATTAGGGCTGGCGCAAAATGGGGTTAATCAATCTCGTTTGGCTTTGCCTAACTACTTCTATGACCCAACTGCTGCAACTTCATGGGGAGCAAACCAATTCGCAGTATTAGAAAAAGATGCTGTACAGTTCCTTTCAGTTGACCGCTATGTAGGTTCATTTGCCGGTGTTCGTGGAAACTCAAGTTTCTTCAATATCAAATTGCCAATCATGAATAGTCTTGGAGGTACAGAACTTTCGAGCGTTTCAATTGATTGCCAATTTAAGTACATTGATTGTCCAGGTACACAAAATGTGGATGGGGTACCTACTCAATTGAACAGAGGTTGGTTATTGACTATGTCAAAATCATACTATGCAGTCAACAAGCCATCTGACGTGTTTAGCGCTGATGATGTATTGACAGGCGTAAACGGAACACTTCGTTACACTGCAACTAACGCATAAAAAAATCGGTTTGCCTTGCTAATTGGTAGGGCAAACCATATTTCAAAACTCAAAAACAAAAAACAAAGTGAAAAAATTCATTGCATTTTTATTGTTAGCTATCGCTTTCACGGTAGCAACACCAACAGCCACAAAGGCGCAAAACTTATCATTTCAGGTTAACCACACATTTGATGGAAGTGATACATATTTCAAAATCGACACGTTAATTGGCAAAGCTCCGGTACTTGTAATACTATACGATAGTATTGCTACAAAGTGGGTTAATCCTGCTAACGTAGCGGATAGTTTACTTGCTACAAGTACAGCAACTAATTACAGCGATTTGACGTGGTTCACTACCTTACTTTGGTCACAGAAAACTAAGTTATTCGGAATTTTACCGGATGGGTTTTACAATAAGGTTAAAGGGTCAGGGAAATTATACTACCCGCGTAGATACTCAAAAATTGCTTACTACTACAAGCCGTAAATAGTGAACTGTTTAAAAGGATATGTCGGGTTAAATGGTTGCGGAGTTGATACGCCCGTAAGCGGATTATTTGTAAACTCTTTGCCCGGCATTTCTTTAAAAACAATCGACCTAACGGCTAATAGTGAGCAAAAAACGTTCTTTGGAGTTTGGAATGATATTGAAAATCGGGCCATTGCCAAATTTAAAACTGATATTACTGCTCGACTTGCTTCACGTTATCGCTTAAAATCAATCAATCAGTCTATTAATTTAGGCAGGATAATTGACAAAACGAAAACAGAAGCACCGGAAGCGCAGTATAAAGGAGTTGCTATTGAGTTACGGTTAAACACCGCTTATACGCAATCTTCTTTACAGGCAATAAACGTGCAAACTGTTTCTATTTATTCTGAGGCTGTAATAACCGGTGTTCCTTTCAAAATATTCGACATCGAAACCGGTGATGAATTATTCACCAAAGCAGTAGATGTTGTTATTGGATGGAATACGGTTCAAGTAAACAAGCAGTTCGATTCACAGCGCATATTCTTAGCCGTTGACTGTACTCAATTTACAACAGTTGAGCAAAGGGTAAACGTAGGATTTTGTGACCAATTGAATGCAAGTCTTGGAGTAATTTACACATACGGAGGCTACACATCATTGATTAGAGGTGCAAAAACAACCGATATTAATGATGTTGCAAATCTATCGCATGGCTCAAATTGCTTTGGTATTTCGCCAGTGTTCTCAATCGTTTGCCGTTATGACAATCTGATTTGTAATAACCTTGCAACATTCGCAACTGCATTTTGGTATTTGCTAGGTGCTGAGCTAATGATTCAGGGTCTTACTTCGGAAAGAACAAATTGGATAACGCTTGATCGTGATGGACTTATCGAAAAGCAGCAGTATTATGAATCGGAGTACAAAAAAGAAATTGAAAATGTCCTAAAAGGACTTTCGATTGATACTTCCGATGCTTGTATTGATTGCAATGCTCCTTTAATGGTTAAAGAATCTCGAATGTAATGGAAATGAAAAGCAATATGACTGAGGTAATTACTTCGCTTGTGAGCCGGATTAATTCGGTAGCACAAGGAGGCGCAAACCACAGTAAGATTGCTCGCATAGCATCAGAATCGATACTCAGTGAAGTAGTGGAGCGAATACATACAAAAGGCTTAGCAAGTGATAATACAGCCATAGGCAAGTACAGCACAAAGCCAATTTATGTTTCGACAAGTTCAAACGTAGGAAGCAAAAAAGCGTTTGGCGCACCGGTAGGCAAAACGGGAGTTGATATGTTCAAGTCAGGCAAAAAGCATAGGTCAAGATACTTTCAAGGCGGTTACAATGAGTTTAAAACCTCAATCGGTCGTAACCAATTAGGAAGCGTCAATCTTACACTGAGTGGGCAAATGCAAAATCAACTCGCTGTACTACCAACAAATGGAGGTTGGGGAATAGGTTTTCAGAATGCTGAACTTTTGAAACGAGCAGTGATGTTTGAAACGCAAAAGTATAAGAAACAAATTTGGGCGCTTACAGCCGATGAAAAGAATATGCTAAAAGAAGTAATCACATTTGAAGTAAAAAATGCCATACTTAGAACAAATAGTAACTGAAATCAATAAGTCATTAAAAGAGTCTTGTTTTAAAGAATCTCGATTTGACGGTAGCCGTTATGAGAATATCGCTACTCAGGCTGTTGTTGCAGGTGATGGAGCAAATGAAGTTATACTTCCGCTGTCTTATAGCAATGGCGAGTTTGCTAAACTTGTTTTTGATGACCGTTTCCCAATATCAATTTACCATAGAACGCTAAGCAATCAATATTCATTCGACCGTAGTCAAGATTATGGGCGTAATAAAAGAAAGCAGTTATGTAATAGCACAATGCTAATGTGCGTAATGGCTTTTCGTGACAAAATAAAAATATCAAAGGAGCAATTAGAGGCAATAGTAGTTTCAAATTTCCCTTTAGGGAATACGCCTAATGTGCTAATCTCTCCACTACAATACTGCTCTATTTCAGTCATTGATTCATCACTAGATGGCCTACAGGTCTACACAAGTGAATTCAAAGGACTTGAAGTAAAGCTACCACCGGAGAATATTATATTCTCGATCAGATATAAAATTGAAAGCGCCTATTTAACAGGATGCTTTGACCCGTGTCAATGTTCTGATTCCTAAAATTTTAAAAACAAAAAAATGTCTTTAGCACCATACTATGTAATTGGATGTACACAACCAGTACCTGCTTATTCTTGCAATCCATGCCCTACTACTGAAAAAGGGCGTATTTCGACAGCATTTTTCATTAAACCGGATTATGTATTTACCGACCCAACAAATCCGACTGAGTGGCTACAAGCCCAACAGGATGGCAACGTTATTATTATCCCGAATGTTCGAGGTAAATATGACGGAGGTTCATCTAAAAAAGGAGAAGGCTATGGACGTGAAGTTGAGCGTTTGATGAACTACACATTCAAAGCTGAGTTCAAAGATTTGAACTTGTTACCGAATGCTTCATTTTATGATACAATCGATAAAACAACTGATTGGAAATTCGCTTTCTTGACTGAAACTATCTTATGGATGGTGGATTATCCTGTAACTATCGAAACGAAAGATGAAGTTACTGAGGATGCCGAAAGCGATTTATTTTGGTTGTCGGCTGTGTCTTGGCAAGGTAAAAATAAACCTCGTAAATTCACTGCACCTGCCGGAATATCGAATTGTTTCGATCTAGTGTAATTACGCCCACAGTACTTACACTAAAAACACAAATTGGTGGGTACATATCGACTTGTCCTAATCCTTATCCGGTGCTTGTTATTGCAAATGACGGCACTGGACTAGGAACCGCAAATTCTAAAGAAGAATATTGCGTATTATGGAATGACTACGGAGCGAATACTTCGCTTGGTTCAATTTACCCTACTTCTAATGGATGCGAGTTCAATTTCTATGGTAATACAGCACCGGATTATTTGAAAATATTCTATGCTTATTCAATTCAGAACTACTCATTCGGAGAATCTACAATCAGCTTTGTTTCTGATGGCTCAAACGGTTGGAATATTTCTGCATTAGTATATCCTACAACATTTGAAAACTTACCCGATAATCTATCTGTAGATTCAACTCACTTTGATATTGAATTTTGGAATACTGGAACACAGACAACGATATACGATTCAGATATTGTTTCCGATCATACTGAAAATACTGGCGCAAATGGAGCTGGTGTTTACTATGCTGCAGTTACGTATAATTTTTCAGACGGAACTTCATTTGTAATATACGGCTACTACCTAGTTAATGCCACAAATAACGTTTTAAAGTCTGTTGTTATTAGCGGTGCAACGATTAACTCTGTGACAGGGTTAGTTATGGACATTTCGGCTAGTGTAGTACAAACAAATTGCGCAGTACCATACGCATGGATTGGTGTTAAAACAGATAACTCGTCTTATGTGCTAGGTAGTGGCGATTCTGGTACGTTCACATTGCAACCGATAACAAATAAGATAGTATTTTTACCGTTATTAGAAAACGACCCCGATTTTGACGACTATGATGGCGATCCAACAAGCATTCAAACAATTATTATTTCATAATTACTAAAAATAAAAAAATGTCAAAGGCAGTTTTAGACATTCAAAAAGGCGATAATTACAACCTTATTAACCTGGAAGGCAAAGACTATGTAGCAACTGATAAAGTAGCTCCATTTTCTGCAGTTGAACCAGTAGAGTATTTTACACTAGACAGCGAGAGCAATCAAACGCCTATTTCATGTGAATCACATGAGGCTACAAGTTTGACATTGAAGTCTTTTATTGTTGACTTAGGAGATACTATTTTTTGCACTGATGGAACTATTTATCATGGCATTACAGACTAATGTATTACTCAGGAAAAGGCCTAAAGTCATACGCAGGCCACATTTGGATGTTCTTAATATTCTTAGGGTGGCTAGTTAGCAACCTTCAAGAGTATTTAAGTGAACCATTTGCGGTAAGGATTTACTTTCTTTTGCTATCGGGTGCTATTTGTTTAGTAGCTACTAAGTTTAGGAAAGTAAGTTTCTTTTCGTTTGCATTTTGGGAGTTGTCAATATACAATGTATTTGACGAGGTATTTAATACAGCAGATTCAAATCAATGGTACGAGTTGCCGATTTTGTTTGCTGTTATAATTCATTCATGGTACAAATTTAAAAAGTGACAGGTTTAGAAGTGATAAAGTTAGGATATTGGTGTTTAAAACTATTTGGGTTCCCTTTAATAGCGGTATTGTACGGGTTAAATTTCAAACAGTACGAGCATTTTTTTGACCAGCATATTGACTATGTATTGATGTTGACAGTTGGGAGTGGCATAGCATTGTCGGATTCGCTTAGCCACTTTGCGGAAACTGTAACTTTCGAATCGTCAATTTACGCAATTATGTACGGCATATTAATGGTTGTCATTAAATCAGTTTTTGGGGTGATATTCACAGCAATAGCAACGTGGTTTATCCGCATCATTTCACCTTTTTTCGTAAAACATAGCGAACCTTTAAAACGTTGGCTAAAAAAGAAATTCAAATGACAATAAAGGAATTTGGCAATGAGTTGCTAATGACATTCAGTTCTAAAAAATCGCTGTTTTCATCAAAGAAAATAGAGCGGTTTTTTGCTTTTTCGGTAGCTATGTTAATGATTGTAGTGTACTTTTCGCTGCGCGTTTCATGCCATGAATGCGTAGAGCGATTCCCGACAATGGACGTAATACTATTATCTAGTACCGTTTTAGCTTATGCCGGCTATACAATGGCTAAAAGTATTCAAGAAAAAAAAGAAGAAAATCATGATGGACAGTAAAATACTTACATACGATTTAACCGGAAATCGCGCAATGATATTCGGCACAATGTGGGAGGGATTCCAAACTCCAATTACCATGACCGAAGCAAGCGGAACTATTTTGGACGGTTGCGATTATATTACGGCCGTAGATTTGTATGTACGCGATAAACCGGATTCGCCAACGGTAGTTAAGCGATTTTCATTAAGTACAAATGGCTTTGAAATATTGACCGGAACACCTAAAAAATTATCATTTAAACGCTTTTCAGTTGACATTAAAGCTGGAAATTATGCTTACGACATACGTATTGTATTTTCAAATATTGGTTCTAAAATTTACATCAAAGGCAAACTAGATGTTTTACAAGCTGTAACGAGATGAGAATAGATTTTACAATAACATACAGAGGTGAAACGCTAAACTTGGATGAGACAGCTTCACAAATGGTTGTTGCATTTACGCTTTATGATGGTAATTTCCCAAATAGTAGTGGCGGTGGCGCTGTTGATTCTGTGAACGGAAAAACAGGCGCGGTTGTGCTAAATGCTGATGATATAGCTGAAACATCAACACGTAAATGGCTAACAGCTACTTTAAAGGGCTATTACGATTCAGCTTATGCTTGGGTTAATACCAACGGGGCAAGTGTTTTGCAGTCAATATCTGATTTTACAACGGCAATAGCTAACCGATATACTAAAAGTGAAACCGATACGCTATTAAGTAGCAAAGCTGATTTAGTAAATGGTTTAGTTCCTGCATCACAATTACCTTCTTTTGTCGATGATGTTTTAGAGTATGCAAATATCGCTTCGTTTCCGACAACTGGAGCGGATGGAAAAATTTATATTACACTTGATACCAACAAAACATACCGTTGGACTGGTTCAACTTATGCAAGTTTAGATGAAGGTATTGTATTGGGCGAAACATCTTCAACTGCATACCGTGGTGATAGAGGCAAAGAATCGTTTGATTTAAAACACTCACACAGCAACAAAACCACATTAGATGCCATTGAACAACCACTAACAACGGCATTAAAGACTAGCTATGATGATGCAGTTACAAAGTCGCATACACACTCAAATAAATCTACATTAGACTTAATTGAACAAGCATTTACAACCGCTTTAAAATCGGCATACGATTCGGCTGTAACAAATGCTACAACTGCTGTAAATTGGATTATTACCAACGGAAGTAATATACTTTATCACTTATCCAACACAAATAACCCACACGCTACAACACCCGCTCAAATTGGAGCAAGAACGGTTATAGATGGCACAATAACAACGGCTACGTTAACGGGAACTACTGCTGAAACTTCACTTGGGTACATTACTATTACTGGTGGGTCTTTAGCTATTGGGAAAGATTATGCAATAGAATCTTTTTTAACTAGGCCAAGCGGTTCTGCGTCTATGGTAGCTAGAATAAGAGTATCATCATCTGCGACTCCAGCATCTATTAGCTCCGAAACACTTATGGCCACACTCAACATATCATCTGCAAATCAGGGTAATCCCCTTGTTAGGCGTAATATCAAAATACTTTCGGCTACGTCTACAAAAATATATCCATCTACTACATCGGTCAATGAAGATAATGGAGCTATTTCAGCTTCGTTATCAGATTTGAATATTGACCATACGGTAACAAAATACTACCATCTAACCGTACAGCCTTTAAATAGTGCGGATAGCATTTCACCTTATAAACTAAAATTGATTTACTAAAATGGAAAACATTTCAGAGCATATCAGCTATTCGGAGGCTACATTTAGCCAAAATGCTGTAGACAGCAAAATCGAAAACGCACCTACTACGGAACATTTGGAGGCGATGAAATACGTTGCAGATAATATTTTTGAGCGAATTAGGGCGCACTTTGGTAAACCTATTCGAATAAATTCATTTTATAGGGGCGCAAAGGTAAATGCAATAACACCAAATGCTTCAAAGACTTCACAGCATAGCCGTGGAGAAGCGATAGACGTTAGTGGCGTTCCTTATGGCATCAAAAACAGCGATATTTTCCACTACATAAAAGACAATTTAGATTTTGACCAACTTATTTGGGAGTATGGAGATAACAGCGAACCGGCATGGGTTCACTTTTCACTTTCAATGAAAGGAAATCGAAGGTCGGTATTGAAATGCAAAAAAGATAGTTCAAATAATCCTGTTTATACTCCATACAAATGACAATAAATAAAACCAACATCATAACCGCGGTAATTCTTATACTTACATGCATGTTCATCGGGGGCGTGATTGGATGGAAAATTAAGCCATGCCCTACTTGCATCGGAACTGTTACGGTGAGCGTAAGTGATTCAACTGCGCCTGCAAAAGATACGGGAGTTGTAAGTGTAAATTCTATTCCGACTAAAATAGGTACTAAAAAATACAAAAGTTCCCCGGAGGCCTCTCGTAAGAACGGCACACTTGCCGGGGACATTTCTAAAACAATTCACATCGATACCTCAAAACAATTAACACAAAAGACAGAAGAATACCATGAACATTACATTTCAGAGAATTGCCTAGACACAAACATTTTCAAACTCGATACATCCGTAGTCGATAATTTCAAGGCTTCAGTGACAGCAACGGTAACGGGTAACGAGATAATCGGAATGCATGTTGACTTTCAGAACTTCAAACCCGAGAAGTGGAAGGTGCTAAATACACAAACAACTGTAGAAAAAAAGCAAGCATTGATTAAAGTGTTCCCGGAGTTATACGCCAGGGCAAATTTCAATACTGTAACTGCTACCGGTGGAGGTGCCGGTGGTGGCGCTTCATTTGTGGTAAAGGATAAACACATGCTTGGACTAGATGCAGGTGCAAACTTTGGCATTGGCCAACCGATTAGCGGTGAAGTAATGCTTCGGTATGGCTTTAAAATTCATATTAAATAGGATGTTCCCGACATGAATGTCGGGAACATATTAACTCGGTTTGGTTTTGGTTACAGGTCGGCAGCAATGTCGGCCTTTTTTTATACATATAAAAATGAACGTGTATAAATTATCGCTTTTTCTATACATAATAAACGCAAAAAAAGGTTGAGATAGTGAGAACTCAATGAGATAACTCAATGTTCTCAATGAAAAAGGTTAAGGTATGGTTAAGATTATTAAGAAAAGTGAACAATCTTAACCTTTATGTATATCAGGTATCGAATCCATCGCGCTGTCTTTCGCATCAGAACTAGGTCTTGTATAACGGAAAGTATGTTTAATGTCGCTATGACCTAGCAAATATTCTCAATATCAAAAAAATAGTTCCCTTTATCCATAGGCGTTACAAGCAATAAAATAAAATAATCTTAGTATTTATTTGGTAGTTAATTAGAATTATCTACATTTGTCCTATCAAACGATGGGACATGAAAAAACAAATACCACCTGCAACACTTGAAAGATATAAACTACTAATCAAGGATGCAAAAAACATTATGAACTGCCAAGAATTAACTGGTATTCACAATATGACAATCAATAAGATTATTAAAACCGGATTTGCAAGTCAGCAACATATAGCTAAGCTAAACGCCTATTGCGATGAAGTTGAAACCGTAAATGCATAACCCATGAGCGAACTAGAATTAAAATTCAAAATGTACGTGATGGCAAAAGATTTAGGTCTGTCACTTTCCAATTGGTCACACTTCAATACTATTCGACAAATGGTCTACTTAAACAATTATGCATTATGAGAAGAGAAGATGAAAAGGCAATAACAAGGCTTTTATATGCAACAATAGCAGTTATGGTTGCAGTAGCAGTAGTAGTAAGTATTTATTAAACAAAAAAGCCGTGGCAGTCACAACACAAACCACGGCTATAAAAAATCACTGTATGACAAATATAGAAAAAAAACAATCAGAAATTGAAAAGGCGGTAAACGAAGCCTACAAAATTTACAAGTCTAGTTTAGAAACAATACTAGGCGTTAAGGATTTGAAAATTGACGTTGATTTAGTAGGTGTTAAGCTATCAACTTTAGCGATAATAGTTGAAGAAGGCGAAGATATAGACCTAAATGTAATCGAACATAGTGGACCATTATCAAATAAAACTAGATACTACATAGAGCTTGGTTCTGTCTCGTTGGAACATCTAAAATCTAACGACTAATGGAAACTAACCACGAAGTAATACTAAACGGTTTTAGCTACAGCGTAGACTACGAAATCACAGCGGATGGAGTAACTGTTATTAACGCAATCGAGCCTTTTGAAGATGGCAGTCACCGAGAGTGCACACAATCTGAAAAGCTATCTATTAAATGGGAATTAGACGATAAGTTCTACGCTGAAATAGTAGCTGAAAAAGCACAGCAAAAATACGAACGGTTCTGCGAGAAAGCCGACAATTTTAGAGAATCAAAATATTTATAAATCAAAACAAAAACAATGGCAACATTAATTTCAGCATCTATCAACTTGTCAAAATTAGACAAGACAAAAATTGTAAGAGGTAAAGACGGCTCACAGTACTACGACCTTACTATTTCAGTAAACGATACCAAGAATGATTACGGTCAAGATGTATCAATTTATGACAAGCAATCCAAAGAACAGCGAGAAGCAAAGGAAAAGAAAAAATTCATTGGCAACGGTAAGGTTTTTTGGAGCAGTAGACCAACAGAGCAAAATTCGCCACAACCGAATCAAGATAATCAGCTACAAGCTGATGAATCCGACCTTCCTTTTTAATCAAATAAAAATCACTGTATGTCACAAGTAGTAATTCCAACAATTCAAGACTTAGTTCAAGAAACTGAGCAAGACCTTAACAGCAATGCGTTAATGGTTATTTTAAACCAAGCACCACCACAAAGTTGGCTAAAGGAGCATCCAATGGCTAAAACAAAAGATGGGCAAGGCAATACAGTTCCAGCAAGATACCTGCCAATTGAGCGCGTTGAGTA
>ERZ650304.296-NODE-296-length-29200-cov-7.291131_pt1 | contig 29200 bp, 42 predicted proteins | sample MGYA00376240_ERZ650304 | MGnify/ENA primary metagenome ERZ650304 (study PRJEB26733, sample SAMN07839271) | wastewater metagenome | biome: small river; feature: stream; material: water | place: USA: North Carolina | collected 2016-03-01 ... | reverse complement strand
TCGCCTCCGACGCTGGCGGGTGACAGAGGATCTAAAGATCTGTAGGTGATGTCACGGCCTCGCTACAGCTCACCATCATGGCCGAAGAGATGTGACAGAGGATCTAAAGATCTGTAGGTGATGTCACATCCAGGAGGGCGTGATCGCCTCCGACGCTGGCGGGTGACAGAGGATCTAAAGATCTGTAGGTGATGTCACCGCCCGTGACTTCGTTGTGCAGGATGCAGAGGGTCAGTGACAGAGGATCTAAAGATCTGTAGGTGATGTCACTTGATCTTCCCGAGCGCCTCCAGCCCCTCAAAGGGTTGTGGCAGGATCCGAAGATCTGTAGGTTAATGTCACGGGTTTGCAGCCATGCGTAATTGATCTGAACGGCACTGTCACGGGTTCTGCGCCATGCGCTGATAAGTCAAGCGCTACCTTAGCGCTATGGCTAGCAACCCCAACGCTTCAATCCGTCTCCTCAATGGTCAACTTCGGCCTGTAATCGACTCAGCAGACGCGATCGTCCTCAAGTTGGGACCTTCCGCTGCTGGCCCTTACCTAACTCCTGTACGGGTCTCCACTCGTGCTGGTAGCGCGGCTTTCAAGTGCGGTCCGCTTAGCCGTTCCTCGGCTTTTCAGGCTGATTACAGTGGCGTTCACTATGTCATGCGCTGCACTGGTACGCCGGGCAGCAAGTCTGCTGTCACGAAGACTGCTGCACTTGGCACCTCCGTAGGCTCCTGCACCGTCGGGTACACCGAGTACACCCTACACACCAACGTTACCCCTGTCGCTGCGCTGAACATTACTTCAGGCTGGGTTACTCCCGGCGTGCCCCTGCCCATGGTCGTCACTTCTGGCGCGGGTACTGTCGCGCATACGCAGACCGTCACCTACATCAATGAGGCTGGCGACAATGCTGTCGAGGTCCTGACCATCTCTGGCGCTGGTGACGTGAGTACCACTGGCGATGTCGCGCGGGTTGTCAGCGTCACTTCCAACATCGACCCCGTAGGCATTCAGGGTTACACTTCTCAGTGGGCAGGTCCTGCCGATCGCTTCGATGCTCTCAAGATGACCTGCATCACGGGCGGCGTGATCGGCGTCTCTGGCGGCATCCTGCCGAAGATCCAACTAAGCCTCGACAACGATCGCACTCGCAGTCGCACACTAAACGTCCCCAGCGACGGCATCCTGCAGCTACAGACCTACGCAGGCGGGCGCACCCCTCTCGACACGGGACTTACCGCGACGTTCACGGGTGGTTCGCCGGGGTCCACTCTGTACGGCGCCCTGCGGGTTGCTGGCGCGACGACTCCGGGTGATATCGAGTACAGTTTCCTAATCAGTGGTGGGACGATTCAGCACATCATCCCCACCCTGAACTCTCAGAGCCTGTCTGTCGCGACGGTTGCAGGTGCTGTCGCCGTCACTGCTGCCACCAACAGCGCTGGCGTCAAGGCATACCTCAGCCTCGGGGGCAACTTCGATACCGTTTTCGAGTTGAACGTAAACGGGACCGCTGGCAACTCCGTGACTCTGCGGACTGTCACGGGTGGCGCTGCGGCTGTGTCGGCCATCGGCAATGCCGTGACGTTTACCTACGTTGACGGTGTGACCACGGTTGCGGCGCTGGAGGCGCTGGTCGGAGCTGGCGTCGCGGTCACCGCGGGTACGGTGGTCATCAAGACTGCTGGCACTGGCGCCAACATCCTCGCAGCCCCCGGCGACACCCACTCCGCAACCAACCTAGCCAACGGCACCAACGCTGGCGTGAGCAGCACCGCCAACGATGTTGCGACCTTCATCCTGACCAGCGGATCTGCGGGCGCAATTGCAGCCCGCGCGGTGCTCTACCCCTATCCGGTGGGCGCTGGCACCGGCCTGATCGCCACGGCGGCTGCCACGGGTTCGCCCAACGGCGGCGTGCTGTACACCCCGAAGGAAGAGGGTTGGAGCGTCACGCATGCTTCCAACGGTGCTGCGAGTGGGTCCGGCAGCGTCTCGGTTGACTCGATTTCAAAGATCATCACCGTGTACCTGGCGACGGACGCTGACAGCGCCACGACCACCACGGCAACGGGCGTGCTGGCGCTCGTCGCGGCGAGCACCGCGGCGACTGCCAAGGTCATCCCGACCGTGACCGGCAGCGGTGCTGGCCTTGCTGGCATCAATGGCCCGATCGCCCTCCCTGTCAGCATGGCAACGGGCGATGTCTACAGCCTGACCACGACCCCGCCAACGGTTGCGCTGAGCGACCTGCAAGCGGCGCTGACGGCCATTGGCGCCAACGATACGATCCTGAGCATCTTCAGCCTCTGCCACGTTGTAGGCGAGGGTGCTACCAGCAACACATTGGCGACCACCGAAGCCTACGCGATTGATTGGGCAAACAACCGCAAGCAGTTCAAGACCTTCCTCGTCGAGGCTGCTTACATGGGGTCAACCAGCGAATCGACTTGGGAGGCGGCTGTTAAGGCAGCGTATCCGACCACTGGCGAATGGACGGGCATCTCGGCGGGCGAAACGAACACCGTTGATTCGCTGTACGGCACGATCGATCGCTCAGGTGTGGGCACCGCTTACATCTCTCGCCTGACCATCTGCCCGATCAGCGAGCTACCCAGCCACGTCGATTGCGAGACGACTCAGGGCATTCAGAACGCAATGACTGGCGTTCTTGTTCGCAACGCGCTGGCGACGGATCCGCCCCTCTGGCAGAGCGAGGACACCCTAGCCGACCTGAACAACAGCAACTTCGTAACCCTGCGCACATGGCCTGGCCGTAGTGGCGTGTATGTCCGCCAGGGGCTGGTCTACACCTCGGAAGGCGATGACTACGAGTTCATCACCAACCGTCGCGTAGCCAACGTCGCTGCTGCGACGGGGTATGATGAGATCATTCGGTTCGTAAACTCGAACCAAGTCACTGACGTTACCACGGGCGAACTGAGTGAGCAGGCGGCGCAGAACATCGAAGCCAACATTGGCAAGGCGATTCGTAACCGTCTGATGGGTGGCAACCGCCAGCATATCACCAACTTTGCGGTGCGGGTCCTGCGAAACACCAACTTCGCTGTGACTGGTCAGGTCGTGGCGCAGTTGACAATTGTCCCACTCCGCGCCATTGAAGAGATCGTGCTGGAGATCGGGTACAGTACGACGCTGTAGGCGCGCAAGCAGTCACTCGCCGCCAAGCATACGACGTAGAAGTAATAGTTATACATGATGTACGCGCCACTACCTGTTTGAACGACGGGTAACGGAGTGCTCTTGCTGAGGTGAATTGCGACAATCTTCGCCGTCGGAAACTTCGCCTTGAGCCAAGTCAAATAGTCAGCATGACTACTGACATACCCCAGATCGCTTGGACAAGGCGGAGCATCAGCAAGGCTATTGCCGGGTACAGGGAGCGCTGCCAGAGCACTCCAGAGCGCTGCAATCGGCGCCTGTAGACTCTCGGGCGGTTCGCGCCGCAACGCAAGGCTGAGAGCATCCTGTAGCGATTCTTTGCCCTGCCATCCGGGATTGTAAGGCTTGAGACCCTTCATCGTTTCATCTCCAGTTGATGTTGAATCGTACCATGGCTTGCGCCGGTTGTCAACCCCTCTCGCTGCGCTACCTTAACGCATGGCAAGTGGAACCGCTACCCGGAATCCTCCTACATTTAACCGCAAGCAGATTCAGCATGCTAACATCGTCATGACCTTCGGGACTGGCGGTCAGCCTGCGTTTGCCGACTTCTCCGAGATCGCTTTCAGCGATACCTGCGAAGTTGCAGAGGCGCGCGGCGCATCGCCTATCCCAATGGGTCGGACCACTGGCGAGTATAAGGCGTCAGGGTCGTTCAGCATCTTTCAGTATTCGCTGCCAGTCTTCCAAGCCATCGTCGCTGCCAACAGTCCAAACAAGAACAGTATCTATGATGCCATCTTCGACATCACCATTCAGATCGCCATGAAGGGTGCCCCAGGACAGCCTACTTGCGGTCCCCAGATGTACCAGCTTCAGGGCTGCAACATCACCGGCATCGACACCTCATCGAGCGCTGGCAACGCCGTCATGATGGCTAAGATTACGTTGTACGTTCCGCTCATCATCTGGAACGGCTATTCGCCGCTCGATGGTGTGAATGTGGGGAATCTGAGCACGATTACGGTGTAGCTACAGCGATGTACTGTCGATCGCAGTAGCAGGACAACCTCCCCTCCTTGTAAATCCTGACAATGTGGTTACACGGAAGCCTGAACAACTTCCCTTCCTCGACAACACCAAGATCGGCATTGGTGTCGGCAGCGCTGGCATCATTCTTGCTATTCTTCGGGTAGCAGATCTTGTAGTTCATACGATGACTCTACTTTGTTCGATTGTCGCTGTCAACACCGATCTACTCTCCCCTACCTTCCCCTCATGAGTACTGACAGCAAACCCATTATCCTGCACACCCCAGGCACTTGGCTAACCCTCACCGACAACGCCCACGAGAGCCTGATCAAGCTTGGCATCACTCTTGCTGGACTTGATCCAACCGATGAGGAGAATGAGCCGATCGATCGCGCGGCTTATGACCAGTTGCTAGCCAACGCTCGCGCGCACCTCGGAGCGGTCAAGGATGAGGCGAAGTCTACCAAGGGAATCCATCCCGCTCGCATTCGCGTCGTGGCGCATCCTGGTCTGCTGCTCGCCTCAATCTGGGCCTGCCCTGATGCGATGCAGATGGCCAATATGATCGCTGGCGCTGGCGACGACAACAGCGACGCTGGCACTTCGCAGTTCAACTTTGTCACGAATTGGTGGGTCAATCACGCACTTTGGCCCCGTATTGGCACTGAACCCTACGAGAACTTGCAGAACGGCTACAGCGGCGCTTGGCACGTTCTAGCGGTCCTCGCGCGTAACGTCTTCGGGGCTGGTCCCAACGCGGTAAAAAAAAGGGTCTAGAACGCGCTAACGCCGCTGTTTGGATTCCCGAGGACCCTGATAAGCCGCCGCTGTCAGCGACACCCCCCAGAGCATCTGAAGAAGAAATCAAGGCACGCCACGAGGGCGCTGCAATCATCCACGATGCCCTCTTCAAGTGGCGTCGCCTATGTAAGCCTGAGTTGTATGATCCTGATGTCCTGAGCGCTGAATGGGCGCTGAGTACGCAGATTGACGACCTTCTGCGATTGCTACAGGTAACACCGCGACTTACGGCGGGGGAGACTGCTTACAGGGTAGGGAAGATGTTTGGGGGTGGTTAGTGATCGTTCTCAATGCATTGTACAGCGCAATTCACCACGGCGACGGCTTGGGTTATCGACCATCCACTCTCTCGAAACTGCTTGATAAGCGCCATCTTTTCCACGCCTTCTTCTAGGAAGAGGCGTGCAATGCCCACATCGTCAGCATTCAGGCGCATGTGCTGCCGACCATCGAACCAAAAATCCACGGTGTTAGTCATTTCATCACCTCTACCAACCACTCTACACGATCGCTTCCCTGCTGTCAACCCCTATCTTCTCCCATGCCATTCGCCCTCAAATCTCCCGGCGATCCCCTCAAGAAACTCTCTCTAGCTCTTCAGGGAATGCCTCAAAAAATCCGTAAGTTAGCGTCCGGTCAAATCAAGACCTACGTCGCCGACACCATTCAAGCGCAGTATACCACGCGCACATCTATGTATGGTGAACAGTGGCCGAAGCCTAAATCAGGTAACGCACCAATGGAGCGCAGTGGTCGCTTACGTCGCGGCTATGTCTACAAGATGCGACAGACGGATACATCTGTCTCCATCGACATCTACAACGCGCAACCCTACGCGGGCTACTTGCAGACTGGCACGAAGCATATGTCAAGACGTAGGCACGTTCCTGACAAGGCGCTACCACCAGAGATGCGAAAGGGAATCGATGCCATCTACCGTCGAGCAATCCAAGTATGGCATGGGCAGGTTGATTTTGCGCGAGGGTAGTTCAGAGCTTGGGAAATGAGTTCAACGACTTGGCAATGCTCTGAAGAACCGTCTCAGGATCGCTCGCGCTCGCCACTCAAACCGGAATGATGCTAGCGCTCCATAGCGAGTCTTGCAGGCCCTGCCAGAGCAGAAGACATCTTCTGATTTCGTGAAGGCAACGTAGGTTCCTTCTGCTGTTTTGAACAGCTTTGGTTTCAGTCGCGTTCTATAGACCATTCAACCACTCCGTCCCCTCAAAGAATACATCGTCGTACCTCGGCGCAGGTTGGTTTGTCGCTCGCTTCTCTTCTCCATCAGGAAGCATGAGTCCCGAAGCACGATCGTAATTGCTGTAGTAGTAACTGTTGCCAGTCCCGCACCAGTTATCAACGACTACATGTCGGTATCCGATCGCTTGGAAGTGCAGCGCGCGGTTGATTTCCTTCTGCGTCAACTGCAACTTGCCCTCGCGAGCGAGACGAATTCGCTTGATTTCGCGAGTCGTTAGCCGCGTGCGATAGCCGTTTTCAAGACGGTTCTGCGCAGCACGATAGTAACCCTTCGCGCCTCGCGCAATCTCCCATGCTCTGTTGTCCAGTGGATCCGCCCACGATCGATCGCGAAGACTTTCGAGGATGTCGTCATCCTCCATACATCTCCTTTCAATCTCTTCAAACCATTCGCAATGGCAGATGCCCAGGTCGCATTCGATCGATTCCTGGAAATCGTAATCCTCAGGCTGGCGGTACACCATGCCACAATCATAGCCGATCGCCTGCTCTGAGTCAAGGTCTTGTCGTGTCCACAATCCCTCTCCGTACCTTCCCCCATGGCAGCGATCTTTGAAGTCAAAATGAAAGATGACATCACGGCGGCGTCTGCTGCCGCCGCGAAGTCTATCGAAGAATTAAGGCTTGACGTACAGAGTCTCAGCAACACATTCAAGGCAAGTCAGTCAGGGTTGGGCGCGCTCAATGTCGGGCTAAAAGACGCCCGTTCGCTTTTTGCTGCAAGCGGACAAAACGTAAAGATGTTCAAGGCTGCCCTCAAGGATGCTGGCGCAAGCACGCTCGACGCAACCATTCTCACAGCAAAGTTGAAGGGCGAACTTGCGGCAGAGCGCAAGGAAGTTCTTGGCATCACGGGCGAACTGCGAGACAAGGCTAAGGCCGACAAGGATGCCGCTGCCGCTGCCAAGGCGCACAGCAAGGAAATGAAAGAGGCTGAGGCGCGAGCGGCGAAGATCTCCGCTGCGGGCAGTGGCCGCACGGTTGGCATCAAGCAGGCCCGCGGAATCTTGGGCGCTCAAGGTGGCAACATCGAACTCACCAAGGAAGCGCTGAAAGGCATGGGCGTAAGCGCCCGCGACAGCGCGATCCTTGTCAGCAAACTCAACTCCGAGATCGATTACTCGCGCCGCAGCGCAATGGGCATGGAAGGCTTTTGGAAGAAGGTTTTTGACCCCAAGGTCATCTGGCATTTCTCACATGCTCTCAACGTCGTGAGCAAGGGTCTGGGGGCGATTGAGGCCGTTGCTGGGCCCATTTTCGGTGGTCTCAGCAAGGTTGGCGGAATGCTTTTTGAGGGCGGTTCGTCCATGGTGACGAACGTGATCGAAGCCGCTCAATTTCGCCAGAACAGTTTGGTTGCCATTGCGAGCGAAATGGAGGGCGACGAGAAAGAGAGAATGAAGCAGGCGAAAGATCTATTCGCCTTTGCGCAGCAGACCGCGAAAGAAACGCCGCTTGATACGAAGGATGTTATCGCTGGCATTCGGGATCTAAAGATCGCAAAGTTCTCGACGGCTGAGAGCAAACTTCTCTATCGCCTCGTCGCTGATCAGGCATCTAAGCACATGGATGATCCTGGTTTTGGTAAGCAGGTCATCAGCGCGTTCTCTCGCGTTCAAGGTCGTGGCGTTGCAACTGGTGAAGATCTAGAGTCAATGCGTGTCGCTGGGTTCAATGCCAAAGAGATCTCAATGGAGTTGCTTGCAGCGCGTCCAGACCTCTTCGGCAAGGCGAAGGGAGAGTTCGCGAAGTCCGAGGAATTGGGTCTCAAGTACATCAAGAGTATCCTCGGCAAGGGTGAGGTAGGTTCAACCACTCTTCTCAACGCTGTTATTGCTGCATCAGAGAAGAATAAGCCGGACATTGGGCAACTCGCGAAACAACTTGGCAGTTCGTCTCTAACGGGCGCTATTAGCAACGCAAAGTCTGCGTTCACTGACCTTGTGATGTCAGTGGATGTGGCAGAGTGGCCGGGCATCAAGGCGCTGATCGGTTTCCTTGGGCGCATCAGCGCAGGTCTCGATGCTGATAGCGTCAGCGGCAAGAAGTTTCTTGCGACGATTCAGGCAGCGACAGGTTCGATCTTCGAGGGGCTGAACCACATCACGCAGAGCGAAGTTGACAGTTTCATTGACAAACTCGGGCAAGGTGTACGTTACATCGCCGACACACTAGAGAAGGCTTGGAAGTGGTTTGGCGAAATCCTGAACGGCCAGAAATCCTTAGGCGAAGGCGCTGAGGAGATGTTGATTGACGTGGGCATGCTGATCGGTCAGGGTGTCAAGGCAAGTTTTACGACGGTGTTTGGCGAGTCTCGCAAAGACAAGCGAATCCGTGAGAGTGCTGGCATCTCGGATAGCGCTATTGGTTCGATCATCAGTGCAGGTGGTGGCATCGATTACGCAAAGCAGGTCGAAGCCTACAAGGCTGCTGGCAACGCCATTCCGAAGGCAGCGTGGTATGAGAATCAGGATGCGCTTACCTACAGTGTAGTCAGAGAATGGGCAGAGAGGACGGCAGAGGCATCGAAAGAACAGACGGCAAACCTAGCAGCAGCGACGAGTGGGAACTTGTTCCAACTGTCAGCACAGAGCGCACAGAGTCTGGTTGACGGCTGGCGCTCAACAATGCAGCAGCATAGCCCGTCGCGAGTGCTATTGGAGCTTGGACGCACCGCAGCAGAGAGCCTGACGGGTGGGCTGAGCGGAGGTTTCGACAAGGCTGGTAGAGATGGCGATCGATCGGGTGGTAGTGGGGATATCCAAGTGGTGTTGAACGTCAACGGTGCCATCGGCGACCCTAGCGCAGTCGGAGAAGCGCTGGTGCAGCCTGTCGTGAGCGCGCTGGCACGGATCTACAGAAGGGCGGCGAGAGAGGGGTAAGCGAGTGTAAGTGACTGCCGCTACGTGTTCTCATTCCCCTCCGATGAGAGCGCATACACCCTTACATCGCCGTCGTAAGGGTTACTACTCGTCGGACCATCGTCGCCGATAGTCATGTCGTACAGCCGCTCCAACTCCGCGACATCATCGCACACGAGATAGCCTTCGCCGTCCGATAGGATCTGAATGTGCTTGCATGTGCCATCTTCGTCGAAGAGGTAGGGCGCTGCCTTGCGCAATCCATCCATGTGCGCTTCGCAGTCGGCTGCAAATGGATCTGGAGTGATGAAACTGATGTATAGAATAGGCTTACCTAGCCCTCTGGCCATCGCCTGCAATCCTTCGTACAGTGAGAGTCTGTGCATGTAGACAGCGTAGCAGAGAGCCGATCAGAAGTCAAGCGCTCTGCATGCTCCACTCTTCGCAATATTTACTCACTCCTCATACCAAACCTTACACCGCAATACATCCTCCTGCAACTCATACATCACCCGCACCACAGTCACCTGTCGGTTGAAGATACTAACAATCTGTTCAGGCTCGATAGTTGTGTTCAAATCTGGACCAATGTAGGCTTCCTTGTCTTGAGGCCAAATGGCGAGGTCTGTATACCTGGAATTCAGACTCTCGAACACATAGGGGTTCCATGTACGCACAGAGATAGCGCCTGACTTCTCTGCATACATGCGAATCTCATTGCCGTCGCTGCGCTGCTTGTTGATGAGTCGCCGCAGTCCGCTGCTGGCAGGGCCTTGGCTCCGAGTCCAGCGCTGCGTGCTCAGATTGAGCCCAGATAGGTCGTTAGGACGTTCGCCGCACTCTGACAGGATGTCGCGAGCAATGTCGCCCAGAGCGTAACCTGTGTAGCTTTGTGGTGGTAGTTCAGTCTCCAGTTTGCCAGCGCCGCCGATGACTCGGACTCGGAGTTGTAGGTACTCTTCACCAGCCTCAATGACTGTGCCATAACGTAGGGTGCTGTAGGCATTGAGGACGACTTGGGAACCGACGGGTGGCAGGTTGGCATCGTCACCTAGCAGAGCGTCCAGCGTCCAGAGACCAGAGCGGGGAATCATCAGGTTGCCGCGGACGATCGATCGGGTGACTTGATCGTCTGTGGTGAGGGTTACGTCCATAGGGGAGGGTAGAGACAGCGGGCGTAGTTACTTGGCGAGAACGCTCCTCAGCATGGCTTCCACCTCGCCAAGCGTTGCATTGCGCAGCAGCGGATTCGCGAGCGTACTGACCTTGCCCCCTTCTTTCTCCCATCCAATACACTGATTCCAGTTGGCGCGCAACACGTCCGAAGGAAAGGTATCCACCGAAGCCAACATCTCAGCACTGTAGGAACTAGGAAGCATCTCGTGCATGATGTGCGTAGTAGCCATACCATGTCGCATAAGGTGTGACGCGAAATCACCATTGCCCCAACGGTTGTCAACAGCGAGTACATGGCCACCACGGACTAGGCGCGGTCGCACCGTCGAGCCGTACCAGTCAGCGAGGCGATGGTTGTCGAGGCTGAACGGATCCAGAATGAACACATCGGCACCGCGACCACAGAGAGCGGCGCCAGCACCTACGAAGTATACGCGCCGCTTAGCACTCTCGGAAGCGATGGCATCGAAGCGCTTACGCCAGTGCCCAGCGATGTCCGGTGACCCACAGGCAACGATAACGCTCTCTGCCTTACATACTTCGGTCAACCACCGCGGCAGCAGATCGGCAAAGATTGTGCTCTTGCCGCAGCGAGGCGGAGCAAGGATGAGGGCGTCCTGCTTACATGTCGCAGCCGTGTCGATGGCGCGAGCAATGATGGCATGCCCATGGTCAAGGTTGAACCATTCAGGCTTGTTAGCCTTGAGAAAGTCGGTGAAGTTCATTAGAACGGCACTCTTTCTTCCCGCATCGCGAGAAATTTTTCGACGGCTTGTGTCCTCAATGAATGAGGATCTTTGCTTCTCGTGACGTACATCGTTTCTAGAATCTTCGTTGTCGCGTCGTCGATTAGTTTTGGATTTAGGCGCGAGTACAAGATGTGAGTCTTTTTTACCCCCTTGCAAGGTGATATGTTTGGATACATTGTTGGTTCTGCTTCCACGAGGACAGATCGCGTCATGCGCGCCACATGTGCGAGTTCCGACCACAGCGGATCGCTATCCGCAACATGTAGCCCAACGTATTCGATGTCATCATCTTCGCGCAGTCCCAAACTCTCGACGTTCTCCACTCTCAGGAACGACTCGCAGATGAGGGGGTTATCCCACATATCGCGAGGCATCCAAGAACTCGGTTCGCGTGCTAGCAGGTGGTCGATGGAATCGAAGATCACCAACGGGGGGCTGGCGCAACTCGCTCCGATTTCGAGAACGCACGAGTAAGGATCGGGACGACCACATCCTACATTGTAGGTAGGAAGACCCTTCAAGATACCTCGCCTGATGTCGCTCCAGATGCGTTGGGCTAAATTAATCGCCATCAATTTCTCCTATGTTCCAATCCGATATTCAGGCACCGACCATTCGCTCGTCCAATCCAATGGTTCGGATAGTGAGAAGATTTGGGCATATTCAGCCATGTAAGCATCGACTATGGTTTGGTCTTCGATGTACAGCGCGTTCTCGAATGATCTCCCTGCATTTTTGGTGAAGTTGTAGGATCCAGTCCACACGCCGTAAGGGAGAATAACATCGTAAACCTCGTCGTTTATATCAACCTTTGTAAACTTACAAAATACCACAAATTTGTGATGTGATCTTGGAAATGCGGTGGATTTAGCGCTGTTGTTGTTACCAACACAGCGCACTGGATCTGGGCTCGTGCCAGCCCACCCAAAAGATAAACCAGACCACATTATGTTAGGCATCTCATATCCGCGCACATTTCTGCAATGCAAACTTCCGTACAAAGAACGAAGACGTTGAGGCCAACCATCACGCGCAATGTCATTGTCTGGACGTAGGAAATCTTCCTTCTGCACAACAATTTGCACATCCTTGCAAGAGAGTGCCTTGATGATCGGTTCGCTGGTAAACCACGCCACGCATCCAAAAACTGCGTCCGATTCCGAGATATGGCGAATAAGATTTCGCTCAAGATCTTTGAAATAAACTCTTGTCTTTCCAGAAGACGTTGAATAGTCTTTTTGTTCGACTGGAGTTCCTTCATCTCCGTTCGCGATAGGTATGCAAAGGGAGTGCAAGTTGGACACTATCTGAGGGACACCATGCTTTATTTCCTTCAGTTTCATCGTCCATATACTCTACCACGATCGGCAAGCGCAGTCAAGGATGATCGGTAAGATTCGCGCCAATTCTTTCAATCGCCCTTGACTTCTCTTCGCGCTTGATGTAGACTCATCGTTGGAGGATTCAATGAGCACCTGTGAATACAAGATCCTAGCACGAGAGTTGAAGAATAACAAGAACATCACGACTGTCAATGGCGATCTGACTAGCGATCAGTTGATGACTTTCATTAACTTGATGATGGCTCAGCGAGACGCAGACGGCTTTTGCGAGGTTTCTCCCAATTCTTTGTTTATTTCGCCTTACATGTATGCAGATTCACTCTTTCTGCTCAACGGCGACAATCTTGCGCGCATGAGTGGGATGATTAAGCACATTGTGGTGGTTACGGATCTTCCTGAAAATCAGTGGTACCTCTCACAGGTGCCCACAGATGGCAAAAGTTTGCCGAGCGAGGAAGATATGGTGCGATTCTTCGAGGAAAATCCGCACATGGTGGTACGATCGATCGCCAGCGGAAAGCACGCGGTTCCAGATCATTCGACCATCGCCAAGTTTATGTCTCTCCCTTGATCCTTGACATTCCTCTCATGCTCTGCTAGCATCGCCTCATGATCTACATCATCACCAACGGCACACACTACAAGATCGGCTTTTCAGATCTGCCTACCAAGCGCCTGAAGTGGTTGCAGACAGGCAACTCGTCGAAGCTGGCGCTCATCCATATCATGAAAGGTGGGAGACGCTTAGAGAATGTCCTACATGAGCGCTATGCTAGCAAGCGCCTGATGTCAGAGTGGTTCGCACTGACGGATGAAGACTTGGAGGAGATCAAGTCTTGGCACTGCCCGACCTGCGGTGGTGGCAAGCACGAGAGTCACGACCCGATCGATCGTCTCATCTCTGAGTGGTTCAGTGCGGCACAGCAAGCGCAGGCCAAACTCGACGAAGAGACCGTCAAGGCGCAAGCTCGCGCATGGTTCCGCGCAGACCCTTCTGAGTACGCCTCAGAGGTCTACCTACCATTGAATTGAGGAAGGTGTACATATGAAGTCGCCGCGCTTACTGAACGGATCCGAACCCGAGTCCGCTTCAACTGAAATATCAGTAGATGGGATGCCGTACAATATAGACATCCTGACTTTCAACTATGATCTCCCTCGTCGTGCATGGATCCATATTTCTACCAGAACTTTTCATGATCTGGTGGACATATTGGGTGGGTTTGGAGATGACGGACTCAACCACATGGATAAGGAGTGGAACCTTACTCTGACCATCAGAGACATGGGAATTCCAGTCATTCGTTCCGAGAGATGGGAGGGGATTAGAATTAGAGAGGAAAGCACATCCTTTTGCACTGTCCCGTCTCTAAGTGGTAGTGGCGTTCCCAGATCTGTAACCTGCACAACCACAAAGATCGGTATAGAGGCGATGAAGATCGTCCATTTGCCTTCAGTAAGACTCCTCTAGCGATCTACCCACTGCTACCGTCATGCATGAGCAACCGAATCACTGAAGCCGAGTACGCGCATTACGCGCTGACCTATGCTGCCGCAAAGATGTCGGCACCTCTACCACCTCACAGCAACCATCGTGAGGCCGTTCTGAGCGCGCTGGCGGTCGATGATGCCAAGTGCATACTTGGTGTACTGCCATGTATGACTAATGGCGAAGATGGGCGCAAGTTGGTCGATCTGTATGGAGTGGAGGCGAATGGACAGAAGATCCTTGCGCTGTACTACCCGCGCGGATACAATGTTCAGGAACTACTCGACGGCGCTCGCGAGATGGCTAAGAGCGCTTCAATGCAGAACATTGATAGTGTGTCTGCGCGCCTACATGCGACGTTAGGTGGCGAGGTTGTTGAAGTTGCCACCCCAACGGATCCTCGAAAGATCGCGGAAGAGGTAGGTTCCTACATTGCTGAAGCATTCAAGAGAGCATCGCAGCAGCGCTAACCCTATCCTCGCATACCCTCTACCATGGCTCCCAAGATTTCCCTCGCCGCACTTGCTGCGCTCGAAAACGCTGGCATCAATCCGCAGACCTCGCAGATCGTCGGCGGATCCAGCGGTGGTTTCCCATCGACCACCCTGTTCAACCCCCCGCAAGAACTCTACTCGCTGGATCAAATCCTCATCAACGGCGTCATTCTCCCGCTGGCGGAGATGCCCAAGACTTCTATCGAGTTAGACCTTGATGCGAAGAAATCGCCGGGCAGCGATTGGAAGACCTACGTTTCCAAGGGCCGCGAGCAGAAACCTGTCGAGATCAAGATCCTGCTGTTTCGCGACCAATGGACGCGCAAGGATTGGTTCGCGGAATGGGCGCGTATCGCCCCACTCATCCCAGCAGCGAAACTGGAGAACCGCAACGGCGTGACTGTCTATCACCCCATCCTCGCAGAGATGGGCATCACGTCGCTATTGTTCACGGAACGTGGTGCGATTGTGAAGGAGAAGGGGCAAATCTTCTCCGTCACGATCAAGGGGTTGGACCCCAAGCGCATCAAGATCGGGGGCAGCAAGAAGGCAGTGCCAGTGAAAGAAAAGATGCGCGCTCGCGCTGGTACGGCTGAGGACATCTTCGCTCAAAAGTTGATTGCCGAGAGCAAACCGCCCGGCGATAACCTAAAGAAGTCAACGCTGTATCCAGGAACCTTTGTGTTCCCCGTCAAGACGGAGGAGCCTATCCAGAGCGTTCCGCCGAGCAACACGCCTTTGAGTAGTCGGTTGCCGAGCATCTATCGCAAGTGAGTGCAGATAGGCGATCGCGTTAGACCATCTTCCGCAGCGCAATAATAGCCATCTCCTTACCCTTCGCCTCAACGTCGATCCATTCGTACTCCGTCAGCGACGGCGGCACGTAGGAGATCAGATCGCTGTGTCGCCTATCATGTGTGTTCTCGATGCCGTTGCTTAGGTGCGCAAGAGGTGGTGCATCGGCCCATGTTGACATGGCTAGCGCTGCATCCCCATCTAGCCTGCTGTCGTCAACCTCGCACTTCCCGCTCACGATGGCATGATGCGCATCATATACCACAGGTACACCCGTTGTGGTCAACTGTCGCACGCTGTAGCAATGCTCGTCATTCTCTAGCGTCAAGCGACTGCGCACAGCATCGCTCAGCCGGTCTAGACTTCTCTTAAGGGTGTCCGTGCGATCGCCTTTTCCGCCATGTATGTTAATGCCCGACCATGGAGAACGGGGCAGTCCAAGAGCGTCTGTGATCTCGCCCTCTGCCTCCAGAGTCGCGATCGATCGTGTTACGACCTCCTGTCGATCGCTTGACAGCACGACAAACTGATCAGGGTGGCTGGCGATGCGCATGTCTGGAAAGTCTCTGATTATGAGAGCCATGGAATGTCGCACAGAATCAAATGCAGCGCGTGCTTCGACCAAACCGCTGTCAAGCCACGGCAGCAGCCCTGAAGGCATCCTGTAGAGTCGCGTGCGCAGGATATCGCGGCAATAGATCAGCGCTGAGCGCAGCATTGCCACGTTCGCGGCATAGTCTCGCTTGAGACGTTCGGGAGTTGCCTGCGCTCGCTGAGGCTTGCAGTAAGTGATCCGTGTGGGACAATCGGGGGACGTGAGGCATGCTAGACCTAGTTGTACTGAGGGGGTTAGAGAGTGGTTTAGAGAGGGTTTCAGCATTGAGGCAGAGTAACATTTTGAAATATTTTAGTCAATGCTCTTGACGCGGGCCGCGCTACGTGGTAGACTTTCTCAGCAATCAAAGGAGCGATCGCATGGCGTCCCGTAAACCCAAGACCCCCAAACCAACCCACACCGCAGCGACAAGCAAGAACGCTTGTGCTGCCCTGCCCGACCATCTGCAAAAGGAATGGTTCGACCTTTCGCTCGCGACCTCGGTGGCGCGACGCACCCCTGCCGAGTGGCGCTGCGTCAATGGTCATACCTGGACCGACACGAAGGAACACCGCCTACGTGGTGCGGGATGCCCGGCTTGTGCTGCTGCGAATGGGAAGTCACCGCAGCAGAAGGTTGAGCAATCTGCGACTGCGCCGCTTGGCGAGAATCAGGTTGCGCTCGTGGTAGACACGAGTGGGAGCATGGCTGGTTATGGCGGCTACGGTGGGCCTATGCGGGCAGATGCTGTCGCTGCTCTCAACAGCATCGTCAACGAGATCAAGAATCGTGCCAAGTCCACTGGCATTCCGACGACGATTCGCCTAGTGCGCTTTGATAGCAGCGTGAGCGACAGTCTTCCTGTCCCTGCTGATTCGTTTGCCCTGCCTCAGATGGATTGTGGAGGCGGTACCGCGCTGCGAGACGCGATCTCAAGGGGCATCGGAGAATTTAGCGATAAGGCAACGATTCTCAAGGCTTCCGATGGCGGACCAATCACTAAGTTGGTGATGATTCTCACGGATGGCGAGGAGAACGAGAGTCGCTACATCTCCCCCGCTTCGTTGACGGCGCTTGTGCAACGTGCGCAGGCTACCGACATGTATACCATCGCCATCCTCGTTCCCAAGGGCGCAGAGGAGAAGACCGCTCACCTTACTGGCGTCCCCGCTGGCAACATCCGAGGGTGGGATGTCGCCTCCGCTAAGGGTGCTGCTGATGCTGGCAAGGCCGCTACCAGCGCCGTCGCTGGATACTACGATGGCCGATCCAAGGGCGTCACGCGGTCTACGCGCTTCTTCGTTGATGCCAGCAAGATCAGCGAGGCTGACGTGCTCAAGATCGCGAAACCCCTCACTTCAGTCAAGGTGTGGCGCATCGAGAAGGAATGCGCTATTCGGGATGCTGTCGAGTCGCGGGGTTACGAGTTCCGCGAGGGTTGCGGCTACTACGAACTCAGCAAGGGAGAGCGTCTGCGGGCAGGTCGTGCCATTCTGCTACAGAGTCGCAGCAACGCGCGAGCGCCTATTTACGCTGGCGAGGGCCTTCGTGGATTGCTCGGCATCCCCGATGGCGAACATCTGATCGGCGAAGGTGCGCTAGGCGATTGGCGTGTGTACGTGCAATCGACTTCGTTCAATCGTAAGTTGGTGCGCGGAACCCTGTTCGTATATCGCGCCGATGGCGACAATGGCGGTGTGGGTCCTACGTGGCGACCGGACCCGGCGAAGTTTAAGGAGTTGCCCACGGTTGGATTCACGGCAGACCCTAACCTGCATATCGTCACTCACGATGTAGCCGCTGGTCTGCACATCGGCAGCCTTGTCAAGATCGGTGGGTTCATTCGTGAGGTGTCAGACATCCAGAGCGATCGTCAGATGGTGTATGCGAAGATCGTCGCTGCGCCGTGGATCGCCCCGAAGTAGTTTGACAGCGCCCGATCGATCGTGTATGCTGAGACTCTAACTGGAGAACAACGATGGATGAGAAGCAAGTCGTAGATCTGATGAGTTCTGCAACCTCTGAGAAGGATTGGAACAGCAAGGCCGATCAAGTCAAGAAGGCTTGCGGTGGATATCCTGACTTCTGGTATCGGGCTGTGATCCTTTCTGGTGTCATGGATACGACAAGCATGCGTTGGTAGGTTGGAGTAAGTCAATGCGAGTGAATGTAGACGGCGGTAAGTACACGATCTGCTCGGACGACGAGACTGGGCGACTGTGGGTCGAACGCGGTGATTGTAAGGATTGGCTGGAGAACCCTCCAGGGACCAAGATGCTGCTCAGTGCTGCTTACGAGTTGGCTTGCCTGAGGCAGATCGCCAAGCTGGCCCTGGACGTGCTAGATCGCGAGAAGCCGCGCCAAGTTAGTAAGACCGATGGCGTTAACTGTGTACACGGTCGTTTCACCGAGCGTCCCTGCGAAGAGTGCGAGAAGGACTCGCGTACGCTGCACACCCTCCTCAACACACTCAGGCGGGACTCGGCTGTGCTCGAAGGCTACACCGAGTTCCGGCGCAGCCTGAACGATCCTCTCGACATCTAGTCTCAGCGCTCACCTTTCTTCTACCCTCTCTCATGCCTGATCCATCTGCCGATCTCATCGAGTCAATGCGACTGGTACACCGTCGCTTCACCGAAGAAGGCACGGAACCTTCTGGCGGTTCGCCTGTTGACTATCGAGCGCACTACAGCGCAACCCTGATACGCCAGCGATCGATCGGCGGTGATCTGCAAGGCATCGATGTCCAGTTTGACGATCCGCGTATTGCTGCACCGCAACCGATTCCTTACTCGCCCTTCTGCCCAGCGTCGCTGCCGAAGTTGAAGAAGGGCACTCGTCTGCTCATCGGTTGGATCGGTGGTGACGAATCTCAACCCTACGTTGCTGGGACATGGTTGGGCAATGGGGGTCTCGATAGCCTGAGCATCACCAGCGGGTGGACAGCACCTGCGGTTGGTGGTGACACTGTTACGGAGCATGATGCAGGTGGCGGCGAGAAGCCAACGATTGACATCATCGATGTTGCTGATATCAGCGCAGCGACGCTCAAAGGTCGTGACCGACTGATGCAAATCACATTCACCGTTGATAACAACATCAACAGTGGCACACCGCTGCTGACAGTCATTATGGCGCGAGAGTACACAGACCCAATCAGTATACTGAGCAAAGACTCAGCCGCTGTTAGTATCTCGTGGGGCGGAGGCGCATACTTCGTACTCACTGCTACAGATACCATCAATGTAGGCGAACGTGTGGTAAGAGTACAAGTGGGAGAGGCAGATCCGCCTGTGTAGCGAAGCACGGTGGGCGTATGGTCGTCCCTTACTCTACCTTCTCATCATGGCGGTATTTCCCGGCGCTGACTTCTCTACATTCACCGATGGCACTGGTCAGACTGATCTAGACCTCAGTTTCACGCCGATCTATGGCGGGCAGGTGGTCGCAGAAACCGTCGCACGCTTGCTCCTGAGCCCTCCAAACAGCTACGACGACCCTTCAGCAGGCATCGACCTTCGCGGGCTCTGTAACGCAAGCCTGACACCTTCTGGACTCGATGGCGTAGCAGAGGCGATCCGCGCTCAGGCGGCGGCAGTTGAGGGCTGCGATGATGCCAACGTCGAGGTGTTCCAAGTCAATGGAACGCTGTTCGTATCGCTGACGCTTGAATTGACCGACGGTACATTGTGGCGCATGGCGTTCCAACTGGCGCCGGACAACTTCAGCCGAGTATGGATCACTGGTGCAGATGCGGCTTTGGCACCTGGGTAGAGCAAAGACAAGAGATCGCCATTGACTCCAGAACGTCGTTGTGATACCATGTCATCATGGAACAAATCGACGGCGACGTTATCGAACACTCAGACACCCACCTTGTATTCAAAGGCATTGGCACGGATCTTGTAATGACTTACAAGTTGGCCGAACCAATCAAGAAGCCATTGCCGCCACAGCCGAGGATCTGTAGGTTGATCTGCGAAGACGGCAAGGTTGTGAGACTGGAGGCGTTTTATCTGGGTTGACAGCGACTCAATAATCTGTTACACTTCCCTTATGATCGAACACACTCAAATCTCGCCCTCGCAACTCCGTCAGCACGCCGACGACGGCTGGCGTGCATGCGCATTCATACCCGGCGAACCGGGTACATCAGGTTACTTCATCATGGAACGTGCGACATGGAATCCGCTGACGTGGGTTCTGGCGGTCCTGCTTGTGGGAATGTCGATCGTTGGCATAGCGCTTGCTACGATGCATGTGCCGGTGGCGACACCATGAGTAAGTGGCTGTGTTGGATCGGATTACATCGGTGGGAGGCGCTTACGTACAGGTATGTCATCGATGGCTGCTTGTGCAGGACCAACCACCCTGCGAGACAGTGTAAGACTTGTTACAAAATCGTAGGTATGCCATAGACATACACTCACTTACTAATGCGCAGACTGTCGTACCAGCCCAGCATCGCCAGTCCGTGCGGAGCGCTGTAGAGTCGGCTGGGAAAGGGTTGATTGGTAGGTCCAGGATAGGGACGTACTTGGTAGTTGTCCCTTGTGCCTCTCTGCTTAACCGCTGGCAGGCAGCACACACCATCAACGCACGCCTGCGGGCTCGGACAGTCGCTATGGGCCTTGCAACTCTTACGTTGCTGCGGTTGCTCATCGACGGGGATTCCCATGTCTGGAGACGCTACCGAACTGTCGCTATCACCCGTCGGCCACGGCAGATACATCGCTGTAATGCCGAAGTAAATCGCGCCAGCAATAGCGTAGGGTGTCCCACGCCACGTATTTTTCATCAAAACATTCATAACTTGGGCTCCTAGAATCCGATCGTCGATAAAGTCTTGACTTCTTCTGGATTCCTTGCTACACTATTCCTAACCCGATGGATCAGCGGGTTCTGAGCGTGAAGGCTTACAGAAGCCGTTGAAGCGCTAACGTCTCCTCGGAAGAGACTGAGATCACATCGGCTTGATGCCGTCGAGAGTCGTAAGCTTGGTGACGACGGCATGAACGTCGGTGCGTAGGATAGCAACGTCGATCTTAACTGAAGTCATGTCGCCGACGAGACGATCGTTCTGCGCGGAGAAGCGGTCCAGCATGCGATCGTGGCGGTCCAGCGCATCCTTGAATCCGCTCACGGCAACGTCAGTCGTCTCTTTGTGGCGCTGACCGATCTCCCGCAATGACGCCTGCCAAGCCTCATCACGGGCCTTCCTGGACGCCTCAGCGCGCTCTGCCTCGCTGGCAGCGATCTTCGCCTTCGTTTCCACGAGGGCCTGAAACGCTGGCAGAACATACTTCCAGAAGCCGAAACAGAACGCAATAATTGCGCAACCGACAGGGGACGCTTTCAGAACGGCCCCCAAGAGAGCATTGACATCCATCGTAACTCCTTTGAGGGGTAAGGTATGGCAAAGGTGAACGGATGGTCAGAGGTTATGCAGGAGCGATCGATCGGCATGATAGCGCTTGACTATCCAACGCAGATCGTTTAGAGTCTTCTTAGAACCTTAGCAACATCTCATGTAGGAGAAAAGCTATGCCACCCATTAAGCCGAGCGAAGTCGTGAACGCCAGGACCGCGAACATTCCTGAATTCGTGTTCAGTGCATTCAACGAGCTGATCGCAAAGAACTTTTCAGGCAACCGAGCGTTGGTCATGCAGAACGAGGTGATCAGCCTAATCATCGCTCTATCGCAAGACCCGATTTCACGAGATAAGATCTTCGCCGAGCGATGGCTGGATGTTGAGAATGCCTACGAGCAGGCCGGATGGAAGGTTGTGTACGACAAGCCAGCATACAACGAATCTTATGAGCCAAGTTTCGCTTTCAGTCGCTGACCGCTATACTTTGCTACACACTAACATACACCAACCCACTAATATCGAACACTGCCACCTCGTCGAAGTCCAGCACCACATCTTCCGATGGCAGGAAGTTGCTTACATTGGTGATCACTCCTGCCCGAACGCCCGCAGGCAGCAGGATGACCCCTAGTAACCGCTCCCACGAGATGATCCCGCCGATCGGTTGCGCTGCCGCCCATTGACCTACATTCAGTGCAATCGTGCTCTGGAATGCGCTGGTGTTGTACTCGCGCTGTACGTAGATGATGCCAGACACCGTAATCGTGCGATTTGTAGCGCTGGTTACAACCGCTCTCGCAGTGGTAGGTATCCGTGTTCCACCTACCTGTAGGGGGGCAATGTTGTTCTGTGCTGCCAGCACAACGCTTGGCGAAACAGCGCCACCTGCACCGGCAATGATGACATCAACGCGCCCTGGATCTAGCAGAAACAGATCCGTAAGCACATTAACACGGGTAATTGCGGTAGGATCGGCATCCTTTGCCCACTTGGCATAGGCAGGCGGCGGCGAACCGACGCCCAGCGTTGCCCACTGATCAGCGTTGCGCTGGCGCAGAGCATCGTCCGACTCATCATCGGTGCCTGCTTGTGCCGTGGCGCCAGTAAGCCAAGTCGATGTATTCGTGACGCTTACACCCGGCAATCCACCGCGAGCGAAGGTGTTGATCGCACCAATGCCCACCTGTGCATACACAGCGCCGGGTAGCGCGCTCTGGACCGTTACCAGCACGCTGCCGTTCTGGGGAAGCGTGTAGGTTACATTGGTGCCATTGTAGACAAGTGTGCCGTTAAGTCCGTTACGGAAACTTACTTGTAAGCCATTGAACTGAAAAGGTCCAGCGCCTGCGGAATCGGTAAGTTGCACTACGCCGATCGTAATCTTGCCAGTGCCTCTGTCATTCTGGTAAACCTCGTAGCTGAGGCTAGTCAGGGGCTCGCCGGTAGCGATCGAATTCAGCCCCTGTGCGACGACAACCGTCTGATCCTGAAGCCACTGGTAGACCGTGTGGGCCTCTGTTTCGAGCAGGGCGTTAGGTACGGAGCCTGTCTGCCAGTTGAGAACTCCAATGATTCCCGAGTCATAGAGCAACTGAACCAATCCACCCTTGACCTCTTCATAGGTAGGTGGATTCAGCAGCGAGACCATCGAAGTTGCCATGATGGAAAGATAGCGACGGAGAAGTGATAGGGGACAGCGTGGCCACGCTTGACTCTGCTGCGGCGGCGTGGTAGAGTAGATGCATGGGTGAACGTTTCTTCGACATCCTGATTGCAGATACGCTGAGCGAGCGTTACCGACCATGTAAGGAGATTGGCAACAATGATCAACCGGACGATCAGGAATGCCTTCGCACTCCTCTCAGCCGAGCCTGCGATTGGTTCGCTGGACTGTTTGCGATCGATCCGACCATCACAATCGACTGACGCAATCGACACAAGTACCGATCTTTGCTTCGCTATCAATGATGTAGGAGAACTATCGTGAAATACTACCACGTCGCCGAAGTCCTGCTAGCGATCGCCACCCTCATTGGTCTGTGCGTTGCCTACACGCCTGATTCAGCGCCAGCGAGGATGTCGAGCGGCGACATCAGGAGTTACTTGCCTTAGCATCCGCCGCTATCTCCCTACCTTCCCTCATGGCCGACATCCCCTTTCAGCCTCTTGAGCAGATCGGCACCTATGAGCAGTGGCGATCGCAGACGGTAATCCGTCCTCCTATCGACGGACCTAACGGGCGCTTGTATGAGGCGACGATCGGTCGCTATTACGATGCCGCCATGTCCCGTCTATTCGACGCCATCAACGCGCGCTATCCAAGTCTGTGCCCTGCCGATGGTCTCTATTTGCTCGGCGCTGAGCGTGGTGTAGAGCAGTTTCTAGCGACTACGGACGAGTACCGCGAGCGCCTGCGGACTGCGTGGGCGATCTGGCAGGTCTCAGGGACGCGCCCCGGCGCTGTAGACAATCTCTCGTGGATCGGCTGCACCAATGCTGCGATCTACAGCCGCTCGGAGTTCAGTTACCCGCCGCTCGTGGGCAGTCCGCGAGTCCAGGCTTTCGCTCGCGACGATTGGTCAGGCTATGATGTGCTGGTGCGTCAGCCTAGCCCATGGCAGGAGAAGACTTGGGGCAGCGGTTGGACTTGGGGCGATGGCTCGACTTGGGGCAGCACTGCGACAGGATCGGAAATCGCGGACCTACGTCGTGTGATACGTACTTACGCTAGCGCACACGAGATGCCAGTGTATGCCTATCTACGGTTTGGTCAGTCGCCGGTCTGGGGTGACTGGAAATGGGGCGACGGCAAGGTGTGGGGAGGTGATGGCAGCGTAACGACTGTAGTCATAGGTAAGGAGATCTGGGAACGGCGGGGGATTATGTAGGCAAGGTAAGTGAATCGCGGATAAGCGCATCCTCCTTGGAGGTGCAGTCGTGCCATCCAAAGACACTCAAGTAGAGGAAGTGACCGACTTCCCGAGCACTCGGAGTCACGACAACGGTTCCAAGAATCGGCATGTTGATCTTCATTCCTCAAGACTAGCCGATCGCCTCCGAAGTGTGTAGGTCAATAGGGGTTTCGACAGACCGTCTTTGAATGCCCAACCCTTCGTTCTCCGACACACAGACGCAGAGACCTGCGGAAGTGTCCGCCAAATGAACCCTCACACCGCCTGCAACATCTGTCGTCAGCAGCGCCCGATGGCGATCGCCTGCTTGGCTACCAACCTCGTCAACGAACGTACAGGTACTCAAACGGTTGCCGATGAGGGTGTAGCAGCGCTGGTAGAGGCGATCTTGCTGGCGGTTGGAGTGGGTGTGTGTAAGTGTGTGTAAGTGTGGTCAAAAGTGATGGAACGATTGTGCGCCTTACTCCGACATCCACGCATCTTTGCTTGGGCATGGCATAGGACGCCTGCTGGAGTTGGCAGGTGGCGAGTGTATGGACGACGATGCTGGTGTTGGACCAATGTGTCTGGAGATGATTGAGAGGTTGTCTAGCCTCTTTACACCGCTAGCCAATCCACCAGAAACGGAGCCACGCGGCGACTGATGCCCGGGTAGGTCCCGTCTAACGTCTGCAACTGCGCAATCTGCGATACCGTCGAGACTGCGCCGCCCTTCCATAGGGTTACGATGCTCTCAACGTCGGCAGCGTAACTAACCCCCGTCGATGGGTAGTTGGTGCGGTACACAGGCGGCGCATAGGGTTTCTCCCAGACATCACCGATGGTGCCTGTGACAGATGGGAAGGCGTTGGTAGCTAGAGGTCCCAATGCCAGCGCACCGTAATTGACGGCGTTGCCTAGCCGTGTTCCGACGAAGTTCCTGGCGATAGTCTTCGCGGCTGCAACCTCCGCTGTGTAGTCGGGGCTGCTGCTAGGCATGCACAGGATAGGTCCGCAGACGGGCGGAAGCCCGATCGTGCGCGTGTCATCGGCATAGATCAGGGGGCGGTTGCCCGGCGCGAGAAAATTAGAGAGTATGTCTACAGCCCACAGCAGCGTCGTCAACTGCGCTGCCGATCCGTTGGTGTCAAGGCCAATCATGGGAACGCCAGAGTAACGCACGGTTTCGACCTGCAACGCTGCTTGCCAGCGAGGGTCAGAAGTCGATGTAAGATTGCCACCACATACGACTACAGGTAGACCAGAAAACGTTGCTGGCGTTACCGTGCCGTTCAGGATGTCAAGGCCGAGGGCGTTGGAGATCATGAGAGAAGATAGGGGTTGACGCGGTAGAAGCGATCTGTTAGGATGGCTTTACATAGGCTGGAGATTGACGATGCACTTCTGCATTGACGAACTAAGGATGCTCGAAAATTTTGTGCGATCGATCGCGCACATCGGCGCTCTGCTGCCGCAGATCGTCGCGGTGCTGTTCTGGGCTGTCGGGAAGGTTTGGAGCAGGCTGTCATGAAGATGATGCATGTAGGCCAGAAGATTCAACAGAGTCCTCGCGACTATGGACAGCCTCGCACTTGGGAAGTGATGATCAACCCCATGCATATCGTCAAGGTTGAGAAGACTCCCGGCGAGACGCACGAGGTTGACATCACTCTCACCAGCGGCGAGAAGATGACCATCGTTGCGCCTTGGGCGTCATTCTGCGACTACCTCAACGATGCTCTTGACGGAGGGTCCAACCGATGACTCCAGTCATCGCCGGTTTCACCATACTTGCAATCGTCGTGCCAATCTTCGGATTGTTGGCGCTGCTGGAGAGTATCGATGAGCGATAATACTACGCATACTCCTAACTACATCGTAACTGTAGTCGGACATCCTGACTCTCCGTTCAGGGTCTATGATCCGACCATCGGCGTATTAGCGGCTGCGATGGTTCGCCGACGTGTACGCGCTGGTAACGACGATCCCTACACCATGCGCACCGAGATTGAGGTTGGGCGTTTGCGCCCAGATGGCACCTCGGAGCCTGTCTGTTACTGCGAGACTGTCATCATCCATGATGACCTTGCAGAAGCGCGCCAGAGGGCAATGACGAAGGAACGCGAGGATATTCAGGCGGAGCGTCAACGCGCCTCAGCGATGCGGACTGCTGAACAGATCGCTGAGACTCAGCAAGCCGACACGCGCCCCGGCCACTACTACGTCAGCGCTGTTGATGGTGGCACACACTGGTTTCCAATGGCCGGACCATTCACCACGCATCAGGAAGCGCTGGATCTGGCGGATGATGTGCGTAGGTACGCACATGAGGTTAGCTATCGGTCCGTGTGGTATAGTTTCGGTACTTGCCGCGTTGATTTGAGTGAGGTTCCGCCGACGGGCAAGATCTCGCCCGAAATGCTTGCGGAAGCTCGCCAGCGCTGGGCAGAGGCCGAAGTTACCGCGCCGCACAAGATGTCTGCCAAGCGTCGCTCATCTGATGCCGTCGCTGCCAGCGTTCCTCTGCGCAAGTTGTCGGACCTCCCTAACCGCGATCGCTAGACAACCGATCTTCACTGTGGTACCATAACCTTATGAGCGGAACCAAGAAGTCAAACGTCCCACCGGAGCGTTCGCAGTGGTTGCGCGGCATCAAGCCGGGTGACATCGTGCGGGTCTCTTCCCATGCTTTCAACCTCAGCCACGCTGGCACCACAGTCGGAGTCGGCATCGTGACTGCAACCAGCAAGACTGGCATCGCGATCGATCGCGTCAAGGATGTTGCAGTGCGGTATCGCTTCCGCCGCAGCGACGGGTTGCAGCATGGAGAGATGGGTCCGCACATGGGACGCATTGATCCCATTCCTGCAAGTGAGATCGAAGGGGCATTGCAGGGATGGTTGTTTGCAACGCAGCATCCTCTCGACAAGCGACGAAAGAGTGAGGAGCGGGATGAGAAGATCAAGGCAGCGTCGCAAGCGGAAGCGGATCAGAAAATCGTTGATGGGATGATGAACGCTGCTTACAGCAAGGGTAAGTCGAGGGTTGTGTCTCAACGCCCCAAGCCCGCGCCACGCCTTGTCAATCCCGAGCAAGCGAAGTCTCTGAAGTGTGAGATCGTTGCTGATGTCGCCAGCGCAGCCGTAACCGTCGATGCCATCACCACGCCTTCTTTCCTTCGCTTGCCCGAAGGTTGGACCCTGCCGCCACACATGCTTATCATGGGCGAGGATGGTTTCATCGGATGTATGCGGGATGGCGACGAGTTGCTTACACAGTACCTGACAGGCGTTTCGTACTTCGCAAGTCCGGTTACAGAGTGCCCCAATTGCTCCCACAAGATTTCAATTGCGAGGATGGAGAAGCGATGAGTAACGACAGCAAGGGTAACAGTAACGGCAACAGCACCGCCAAACTGCCTTTACCGCTCGAACCCAAGTGGCCTCCCATGACGTTGCGGGAGTGGTATCGCTACCACCGCAGCGAGGGTTTCGGAGTTGCTGCATCTGCATTCTACGGAATGCTTGACTACCTAGTCAACTAACACAGGAATACATACAATGCCCTACATCCGTATCGAGCGTCAGTTGATGGTTGACGCTCTTATGATCGTGTCCAGCCTTGGACTTGCAGCGGCGCTCTGCTTGGCGTTCTGGCGATGAGCAGTCGCAATAGTGTCTATGTAGGCCCTTTCGCACAATGCGCGGATCCGATCGATCGCCAGCCGACCATGGAGGATTTCGGCGAACGTCTGTGCAATCCTGGCGACAGCATTGCGCACACATGGATTCCTAATGTAGGTAGACCTCGCGAGATGGACTTCGACGCTCACACAATCCCCGGTGTCTACCCCGTCGGATCGCCAACCAACGATCTATGCTGGTTCCGACGCGAATTCAGCAAGGAATTAGCGAAGTTGCACATGCTGTACGATGTTGTTGACATTCGCTGGGGCGTTGTGGTAGATTACTCGTAGGAGGTTTAGAGTGGCTCGTGTATGTAAATGTCACACCAACAGTACGGCGAAGGAGAAAGAAGAACGTAGAAGGGCGATGACCGGAAGTCCTTACCACGAGCATCGGTGTGAATGCTCATGCGGTTGCAAGCATGACACACTTGGTTACGCTTACTGCCCATCTTGTCATTTCTCGCACGCCGCATTGCGAAACGAAACGATTGGCATCCTTGGGATTCCATTCAAAAACTCTTAGATGCGCCAACTCCGCCCCTATCAGCAACAAGCCATCGATCGAGTTCGCAACCTCTGGCGACAAGGCAAGCGCTCGACTGTCCTCGTTGCTCCCACGGGGGCGGGTAAGACTGCTGTTGCAGAGGAGTTCATCCGGCTAACGCTCGCCTCAGGCCGTGCCAAGGTCTATTTCCTCGCACATGCAACCGAACTCGTAGCACAGCCGCTGGACCGTCTGCGACGCTCTGGGTTTCGCGTTGGTGCTATCAAGGCTGGATTACCGCCTGATCCAGAAGCAACTGTGCAGGTCGCGAGCACAGCGACGATTGTGCGGCGCGAGATAAGTGCGATGCCTGAGGGAACATGCCTAGTGATACTCGATGAGTCGCATCATGTGCGCAGTTGCACACATATGGCTGTCCTCGACTCGCTGCGCAGGTCTCACAAGACGGTCTTTACAATCCTCCTCACTGCCACTCCCTACCGCCTAGACCAGCGCGGCTTAGGCGACATTGCGGACAGCCTTGTCGAGCTTGTGACTCCATCCCAACTCATCGACGCTGGCTACTTGCTGGACCCCGTGTGTTACGATGCACCCCGCGACTCCGAATCAGATAGTGACGCCACTCGCCCTAAGTTAATCGGCGATGTCGTCGAGACGTGGCGCAAACACTCTCTCAACCTCCCCACCATCTGCCGCGCTGTCAACATCGCTCATAGCATCGCCATTGCTCAACGATTCCGTGACGCTGGCATCCCTGCTGCGCATATCAGCGGAGATATGGGCGACGATGAACGCGCTAGCCTGTTCGCGCGCCTCGCCATCGGACCTACACAGTCCGACGGTATCGCTGTTTTGACCACAGGAGGCACCATGCTGGAAGAGGGTTTCGACAGCGCAGAGAGTTACCGGCATGCACGAAGACTGTACCCAAACTGTGCATATGACCCTCTGGTGACTCTCATCGATGCCGCACCTACGTCCTCGCGAGGTGCTTGGATACAGAGGTTAGGTAGGATTACACGACCCTACAG
>ERZ650304.295-NODE-295-length-29206-cov-33.132037_pt1 | contig 29206 bp, 53 predicted proteins | sample MGYA00376240_ERZ650304 | MGnify/ENA primary metagenome ERZ650304 (study PRJEB26733, sample SAMN07839271) | wastewater metagenome | biome: small river; feature: stream; material: water | place: USA: North Carolina | collected 2016-03-01 ... | reverse complement strand
AAGATAGATTGTTTTCATTATTTAACCTCCTTAATTACTTCTTTCATTGCATCTTTAGGATTATTAAAAATAAAGTCGAATATGTTTAGAGCAAGACCTCTCGCAGCTAAAAATGGAACGCCGTTTCCAATTGTTTTAAACATATCTGAAAGTGTTATATAGTCAGGTATAATAAAATCTTTGGGGAGAGATTGAATAGCCAATGCCTCTGCTGCTGAAATTCGTCGGGCTTTATAAGGGTGAAGATGAACTTCATTATTTCCATAAGCCGCAGTTGGTGAATATCTCCATCGATGTAATCGTTTGTAAGATTTTTTTAAATCATCCCCTTCACCTATTATTAAAAATTTAGCCAGTCCAGCCCTTGGAGTAAAGTAATGTTTTGCATTTGGGTGATTCATTACATCATTTTTTTGGAACCAAAATTCAACCGTTAACTCGACAGGAAAATTTGCAGGGCATGGTTTAACAATTTCTTGGAAGAATGGTTCTATCCCAGGCCATTTTTCAGCAAAGACTTCTTTAGCAACATACTTTGTGTTATTTTCCCAATTGAAGTTCTTTATGATAGGTTTCCCGTTTAACTTAAAATTGTAATCATCCAACACACTTCTTTGAAATCCTATTAGGATAATCCTATCTCTATCTTGTGGTGCACCGAATTCGATTGAATTTATAAGCTTTTCAGTTAGATAGTACCCAGCACTAATGAGTTTTAACTTCATTTCTTCAAAGAATTCTCTGTGTTTTACAGTTCGATACAACCCCTTAACGTTTTCAAATAAAAAGAAATCAGGTTTTGCTCTACAAATCAATTCAATGTATGTTCCGGTTAATTTCCCGTTTTCTCCATCATGACCTTTGTTCTTACCTGCGATAGAAAAATCTGGGCATGGAGGACCTCCAATAAAACCGACAAGGTTATGATTTAGTTTTGCTTCCTTTAATGCGTCCGTTATTCGATGTGAATAGCTCTCGGATAAATATTTGGTAATATCTTCGTTATGATACCCGAATTCTGGTGGGTTAATGCTCATATTTTTTCGAGCACCTTTATAGACTTCCAAGAAGGGTTTATGGAATTCATTTACAAATAAAGTTTCAAAGTGTCCTGTTCTCTCAAATCCTAAATCTAGAAAACCGGCACCTGCGAAAAAAGAGAAAATGCCTATTTTGTTGTTCATAATGATTGTGTATTAGTACTGTTGGTATGATAACCAACATAAATGGGAAAGAAATGTAATTGGTAAAGCGAAACTACGGAAAATGTTATTCAACTCAACTATACTCATTTTACCCTTGTAAACACTTTGCAACAAGTATAACATTGTCGGTGCGAACTCGAATAGATTTACATACTCCTCGTACATAGGATGGTGCACATTCATAGTACAGACAACTTCTCTGCTTTTCCCAGAATCAAGCAAATTGAACTCAGTAAACAACATGCTTTTTTCTATTTTATCATTTGCTTCAATCTGTTCCGCTGTCCACTTTCTTGTTAGATTTGTCATAAGAGTTCTGCCCCTGCTGATACTTTTCATTGTGATACCCTTTCAAAATAAAATACACCATCCCAATTATTATAAGTAACCGTCCCGTAGTTTTCGGCGAGATTTTGCTTGCCCTTTGAAGCGTATAGGTAATGCCTGTTTTTGTTTAATAAATTTGCAAGCATAAACCTAAATGCGCCTAAATTATCACCCTGCTTGTAATTATTACAGGCAGGGCATGACGGATTAAGATTACTTGGCTCATCAGTGCCGCCCGAACGTTTTGGTACTATGTGGTCAACTTGCATGCGTTCTATTTTTATTTCCTGACCGCAATACGCACACCGACCATTGTATTTCGCGTGGATTTCAGCGCGGTTTGGTTTCATCTTTTCACCTCCGGTAAATAAGTCCATTTGATTTCTTTGGCAATGCTACGGCGGTTGAGGATAAAAAACGCCTTTTGTTCGTAATCATAAACGCCGGTATAGATATTGCCGTCCTCGGTTAAAATTAACACCTCGATTGACCTGCTCGGTTCCTGCTCGTAGGGAGGAGGTAACTCCTCACTTATATCAATCCAGGGGTCGTGAGCTTTGACGATTTGGAGGGCAAGGAAAAGCCCTTCAAGCGCAGCTTCTTTGAGGTCGCGGCGTTCTATTTCGGTTTGCAGTTCTTCAATTAATTTTCTCATCTTCCACCTCGTTAGTTAGCTGTTCAAATCTTTCGTCAGATACGTGCTTATGGCATGTGTGGCAATACGTATATCCGGCTTCTCTATCAGGTGTTTCACACTTGCAATAATCCTCCTTTATCCACTGTAACCGTAGCCCTCGCAAATCGTCGTCGGTAACGCCTCTACGTAGTAACTGTGTCAGTATCGCACTTGCTACCTCACCGCCTTGTAAAGTATTGAAATATTCTGCAAACTTCTCTTGTGTCATTTTCTCCCGTTCGTCGGCGCGGGCAAGGTCGAGCATCTGCTCCAAACCAACGTAATTGCGTGGCGCGGCATACTGTTTGATTATCTCTTCATTTGTCATTGTTTGCCTCCGTTGGTTGTTTAGTTATAATTGTTCTAATTCGTCTTCACATTTTTCAATTCTATCATTTACGAACGCTTTAAAAGCATTGATTGTTTTCTCATCGTCAATACAGTAATCATATTCAGAACTCATCGTCTTGTTTTTTTCGGCTTTGAATGATATTTGGTAGAACCCACTGCCACATTGTAACCGTGTGTCAATGTCCCTCCATCTTTCTAATTCTTTTGCTACTCTATTTGCTTTCACAAGTGTTTCGATTGTCATTGTTTGCCTCCTTGCTTGCCGATAATAGTAATTTCGTTAGAATCTGCACTGCTCAATTCAAAATATCCGACTATAAATTTACTCCATATAGCCGAATACGTTACAGGCATATCGCCTAAGTGTTTCCATCTCGGTACATTCACCACATCCCCGCCCGTAGTCATAACGCCGTCAATAGGAAACGAGGCGAATATTTCCTCTCCTTTCGAGTCCGGCTTGCCGGTGGAGATTGAGAGGGTGTGAGGGTAAACATCATATTCATTCATAAACTCATCTACAATAAGATGATTGACAGGGTAATCGTCGAGGTCATTATCATCGAGTACGTGCGCCCTTGTTTGAATATACCACCCCACCACCCATTCGCCATTGCCCTTCCGCTTTCCTCTAAATCTAAACATTTGAACCTCCGTCTGGGAATTCATTCAAACCGGCTGCTTCCATCGCTCTATACAACGCCACAAACGCCTCTCTTACTTCAGGATATTTACGGGTAAATCCACCACTCATGGCCATTCGGTAACTAATCATGTGGTAATTTTCGCAGGATTCACTTGGATATTCATATAGGGTTATATAGTAGTCACCATTACCACCCATTAAAGTTTGCATGTGTGCGTTGCGCAAATCGCAATCGTCAGTTAGAATTGCCATCTTGCTCCTCCTCTCTCATTATCCTATCTAACTCTCTCGATGCTGATTCTAACAATCTATCAAGCTCTGTTCTTTCTTCCGGGTGTGCTATTTCATATATTTCGATACACATATTAGAGCAAAAATCTTTTCCATACGCAGAGTAATTATTTGCATATGGTTTGAGCTTGTAGCCACACAAATCACACCATATTTCAGTAACCTCAACCATTCTTTTCTTTTTCACACTTCCTCCGTCGTAAATCGTTCACCCATGCTGACTGCCTGACCAACCGTGAGCTCTCTAAACGCCTCACCAACGACAACAATAGCAAGCAGCAGCAACCGTATGTTCGGCTGCTTCACTCTTTTCGCAAGTTGATTGATGCCTATGTAATGCGTACGATCAAGCTGCATATACGTCGATGAAGTCGATATTGGCAGAACCTTTACATAGAACACATAACTCTTTTGGTTCTTTCTTTCAGCTTCCAGGAAGTGATTAACCGCAGAATTCAAGCATTGGTCCATGTCTAAATCCAGACCATGAGTAATAAGGAAGTACTCCTTTAAGTACAAAAGATACTTTAACGCAACAACCGGTACAGGTATCTTTATTTTCTGTGCATCTGCAATCCATTCCGGAGGAGCAGCAGCCATATTGTTGACTACTCGCCCAAAGTACTTGCGCGGCTTCTTTTCCGCTTGCTTCTCTACGTGTTCCGTGACAAGAAGTGCCTCTTTATTGACCTTCTTCCCCAACTTGACTCTCTTCGGCTGCGGTAACTGTGTTATCGGTTGCAGCTGGCTGCTTTGGTCTTCTATTGGATTTTGGTTCTCGTTTTGCATTCGCTGCCTTTCTAATGATTTTGATAAGTTCTTCACCGGTTAAATATTCTCTTGCTGCAAGATATACTTTCAGCTCTATCTCAGGCAATCGACCGGAAGCTAAATAAAACTGCGCAGTTGGCAACTTGTATGCCCTAGCTAGCGCTGTTATTTTTTCGTCCGACATCTTCGCGCTCGCCTTGTGCTCTAACTGCGATAAATACGTTGCAGATATTCCGGACTTTGCTTCGATGTCCTGCAATGTATATTTGTGATCTTCTCGCAACTTGCGAATGTAATCCCCAAATGGGTTTTGACTTTTCTTTTTACTCATGATACTCCTTTGTTAATAAATTGCCCGATTCTTTATCCGTACTTCTGCAAATTTACGGATAAAAATCACAACCCGCAAGCCCTTTCTTGCGAAAAAGTTACGTATCTACACATTGCCATGCCGCCACGTCTCGTAATTACTGAACTTTGTACAGTATCTATTCCACGCAAGCTTTACCGTGCCTATCTCACCTTCTCTGTTTTTCGCTATGATAATCTGCGCTGTGTCTTTCGTAGCAGAACCGTCTTCGTAGTTCTCAATGCCATACTGTTCCAGACGATTGACAAACATAACGATGTCTGCATCCTGCTCTAATGAACCTGACTCTCGCAAGTCAGCCAGGTGCGGAGTTTTGTCCGGACGCTTATCAACTTCACGGTTCAGTTGTGATAAGGCAATCACCGGGACATTAAGCTCTTTCGCCATGACTTTCAAGTTCCTGCTGATAGCTGATATCTGCGCTTCTCTGCTGTCTGCTTTTGGCGGAGTAATGAGCTGCAGGTAGTCAATGATAATCAGTTGTACGTTTTTCTCTCGTTTCATGCGCTTCGCTTTCGATTTGAGCGCGAGTAATGACTGTCCTGGAGTGTCGTCTATGTGTATCGGTAATTCAGCGAGTAAGCCATGCGCCGAGACGATAGATGAGATTTCTTGTTCTGATAGCCGATTGCGCTTGATATCCACGCCTGAAACACCTGTTTCTGCGCTTAGAATCCTGTTGTACAGCGCAGAAGCACTCATTTCGAGGGAGAATATGCCTACTGGGACTTCCCGTGCTGCATGACGAGCTATGTTGAGCGCAAGAGCTGTTTTACCCATGCTTGGCCGTGCTGCGAGTATTATGAAGTCTTTCCACGCAAAACCACCGGTGATTTCGTCGAGATCACAGAAACCTGACGGTATGCCTGTCTGCAATATCTCACCCTCTGCTGCGCTCGCCATGCGCTCGAAGCTTTCTCTGCTGAGAGAGAACATCGTCGGTGCCGGTCGCATCTTGTCAAGTTTGTCTTTGATATCGCCGATAATAGTTTCTGTCTGCTCTAATACTTCGAACATGTCCGTGCTTGGGTCGTCAGCCAGAAGTTCTTGCCTTTTACCTGACTCCCGGAGACACCGCTTACCGTACTTCTCAAATACGATTCTTGCTGCATCTTCCGCTCCGTCAGAAGGGTAATATGCTGCTTGTATTTTAAACAGATAATATACACCTCCTGCATCTTCAAGCTTGCCCGTGTTCTTTAAGTCTTCACTCACTGTCAAGATGTTGACAGCAGAATCAGCAGCAAGCAAACGAATGATTGAATTAAAGATGATTTTATGCTGCGACTTGTAAAAACAATCTTCTGTCAGGATATTCATAACAGCCGAGATGCAAACATCAGGGTATGATATCATCGAGTGCAATACAGCTATCTCTGCGTCCGTAGAATTTGGGGGAGGTGTGGTCACACGTCCTCTCCTTTCGGCTCTACGCCAAACAGTGTCACAAATGCATTCGTTGTTCTGCGATTTTCCTCTTCTTCGTACTCCCGGATTTTCGCGTTCGCTGCTGCGAGACTGAGTGTCAATGTCTGCACTTCAAGCTGTAATCGGAGATTGCTGCTGCCGAGATGTTCCGCAGCATCACCTGCGGTCACCGGAAGCAAATTTTGCGCTTTTTTGTTCAATTCTGACAGTCGTCCATCCCGGAATCCGTTGTTGTAGTGATTTTTCGTCAACTCATGCAGCGCCTCTTTCGTAAAGAACCGGTCTTCCTGCCCCGCTACGCTACGAAGTTGTGCTGGGTCGGGGTAGAAGTCGGAGTAGAGTAGTTTCTTGCGGTCTTCCCCCATATACGTGCGATTTCCCTTCAATAGCCAGAGCTCTGCCCGGTCAATTTGCTCAAAACTGATGTTGTCAACCTTCACGAGTCGGTGGATAAACCATGCTTCTCTGTCTTTTTCGAGTACGATGCCCCGTGCTGCTTCTACGTCAGCCAAGAGGTTCGCTATCCTCTGGGCCTTCGTCTTCAAGGTATGCTGCAAATCTTTCAAGACGATCGCTTCGTCGTTCTGCTGTTTCACTGATAGTTGGTTGCGCATTGTTCTTCTCTTTCGATTGTTCTAAAAAAATAAAGTAAAATTGCATTCCGCTGTCTCTCTGCTTCTTCCGGAGCTTGAGCGGAGAATAGAAGTTCGTACTCCAGAATTTATCAGCCCTCGCCCACTGGCAAACCCTCGCTATCTCCAACTCCTCCACTTTCTCGATAGACCTGAGTTGGTCGAAGACATGTCCCCACGCTTGCTCGTCATACAAACGCTCCCGGTGATGTTCCGGTATGAGCGTCAGAAACCACCGGGCAAAAGCCACTCCCCGTAAAGAGGGGGGCGCCGCGGGACGGGGGGTGATTTCTTTTTTCTTTTTTTTGTTTGTAGCCGCAGCCATTTCATTTTCCAGCACGGCTGTTTCATGCACGACGTTGCCGTCGTGCTGCCCGTCCTCCGGACCGCCCGAAGTCGCGGAGTCAGGTTCGATGATGGTGTATTCAGCGTATTCAGAAGTTGTAATAATGGCATTAGCGGCGTCTTGAGAATTTTCAAAACTTTTTTCTAGGGCTATCATAAAAACGGAGTCTTCGTAGTTTTTATGATGGGTGTCTTTTTTCACGTGGTCGCTTACATCTTCCTGTATATACTCTACATCATCTTTAAATATACCACTCTTACGCGGGTGTGTGTGCGCGCGGGGGACGTTGACATCCGTAAGTCCTTTAAAATCGTTTTTAATGCCGTTATTCTCATTTTCAGCGTCATTTTCGCTCGAAAAAGGCGTTTCAGGGGTAAATTTAATTGACCCCCTGGTAAAATTAATTAACCGGGTGGTAAACGACGTTGACCTGCTCCCCTCGTAACTCTCTTTCATTCCAACAATCTTATAAAAAGTGTAATTTTCACTTGGTATTTTTACGATGAGTTTTTTCTCTTGGAGTAAAATAACAGATTTTAGGAATGTTGGCTTCGAAATTTGCAATATCTCGCAGACGAATTTTACCGGCAGAGGGATAGGGTTTGTTTTGATTTTTTGAGCGCAGTGAAGCAAAAACAGGTACACATCTACTTCGTGAGAAGAGAACCGTTCTGTCACTCTGCGATCCATGAATTGCTGTATGAGTTCGATATAGGTCATTGTATCATCTCCCATAGACTAACATTGCTGCATCTCTCGCGTGCTGCGAGCTTCTACCGGTATATCCTGTCACTTTTTGAAAGAAAGACTCGTCCCATTTGCGTTTCTGTCCACGTACGCCCGTCGGCTTGACTTCAATTACCGAGAAGCCATACCGACGGATGCCTTCTATCAGTAACGTCGATTCCCGTTGATTTGAACCTACATTCCGACTAATCTTCTGCACCTTCTTTTGTGTATCACCACCAGCTTTGACGAATGTCGGTTTATTGAGCGCGGAGTTTTCTATGTGGAAGGTGAGTAGCTGTGGTGCTATGTACTGTTTGATTTCACCGAGTGCATCGAAAAGCTCCCAAAATTCGAGTGTATCGAGCTTGACAATCTTCTTGGCGGTCTTGTCGTACAGGCAGAAGCCCATATTTACTCCAGGGTCAAGGCCAATACTGTACTTGTGTGCTTGCGCGGTATTATATACAGCATCGAGAGCGATATCTGCGAAGTATTCTTGTTCTTGCTTTGTAAAGAACGATTTGATTCTCATGGTACTCCTAATCGATAAGTAAATGGGCGATAGCTTCAAGACGTTCAAACACCGACTCTGGCAGTTCTCTTTTAGCTTCGTTGAAGAAGTGCCAGTAAAAGTCTGCTGACATGCGCCGGAGTCGGCGTTCAGCAGCAACAATCTCTTCTTCGAGGGCTCTTGCTTCCTGCTTGTGGCAATCGAGCGCAGTCCCCAACCGGTGTAACCAGTCGGGGCTTGAGAACTGCTTGTATGCTTTTGCTTTGAACTTCGCGTGATCTAACTTGCGCTGCATGTCACTGACTTTACCCTGCAACTCTTGCAAATAGCGCTTCGCAGCAGCGACATTAGGGAAATCTGCGAATGTCCGGTGCTTTTGGTGGTGTTTCATTAGAATGGTACTCCATCTTCATCATCGTCTGCGCCGAACACACTATCTTGCTTTTTCGCTTTGACCGGTGGTTCCGGTGGTGCATCATCCTGAACGTGATAATCATCTTCTTCATCATGTTCAAACTTAACGGTGTCATTTGCAGCAATCGAACCTTTAAGGTTCTCTTGAATGACCGGTAGGACTTTCTCTAAGAAGAACTTGATTTTCTTCTTGTAGGAAAGCTGCGCGTATCCGTTTTTGTAGATTGGTTCTCCGTCAGAATCTTTGAGCGGTTCAGGTTCAGGGATTTCTGTTTTAGGGAAGAGTGGTTCAACTTTCACAGACTCTTTTTTCGAGATTATGCTGCGGACATTGATATGTTGAAACAGCATTGGCTTGCCATTCTTTTCTTTCGATGACTGCCAGCTCTCAAGTTCCAGGAGACCAAATTTTTTAATCGATGCAAGGCAATTCAAGAACCGGAAAGCAGTCGAGCTTTCTGACCGAAAGTCCATAATGAAGCATTCGCTGTTGTCATCGATAAGTTCAAAGCGCCATGAAGATTCTTTCACCTCCCGGCCATCAACGATTTTCGTTTTCGTTTCAAACGAAACAGACTTCAAATAACACTGAAAGCCATTCGAAGCATGCCCTCGTGTTTTTGTACCGTCATTGTTCGCTCGTTCATACGTTCCCTTCTCGTCTTTGATAAAGAATAAACCGTTCGTCAACTGTAAATAGTTCGAACGCATAATTGTTACTAAACCCATAAATACTCCTGATTAAATAAAATAAATTATACTGACTGTTGTGCTGCATTACGTAATCGTTTGAGTGTTACGCCTTCTCGCGCAATAATATCTCGTTCTTTTTCTGCTTCTTCCTGCCTGATGCGATCAAGCTTCTGCTGTGTTGATAGAACAGTGCGCTCTTTCTTGTCTTCGAGTGCTTTTGCTCCTGCATTGACAATCCGCTCGTTCTCTTCGGCTGCCCTCGCAAGCTTCTCGCCATCCTGCCTGATGAGGTATTCTACCTTCTCACGCTTGAGTTTGTCTATAAGTTTATTCGTTTTGCGCATATCCTGCAATTCTACAGCTTGCTTCACTGTTATCAAGTCTGTACCATTGCGCTTCTTGAATTCTGCTGCTTCGTGTGGTATGTAGTATGGTTCCCAGGGAACACCTTCTGTCCACATCTTCCGAACACGTTTTTCGTACTCCGCAGGTACGACATAATACCCAGGGAGTGGAGCGGTAGATGCCTCCTCTTGCGGAGTAATCTCTTTAACCGGAGTAACAGGCACAGGCGGCGGCGTGGGTTTGGGGGAAGGTTTTGCTGCCTGTGCCGTTACTTCTTCTATTTGAAAGACAAGACTGTATTTACCGCATTCGCTTTTGCTTGTGAATCGTATCATGGTAGTGCTGTCCTTAGAAAGTTTGTAGTATTGCCATGCAGCATGCCTTTTCTCATTGCATCGTCTGCGACCCAATCACTTAGGAACTCTGCTTTTGTCGTTTCCCATACATCAACTTCTTGCTGCGCATACACCTCCCACCAACCGTTATTCTGCTCACAATGCAGCTTAACAGTCATCCACGACCACGTCATACTCATAGCATTCTCCCTTGCAAATTAGCGATTAGCGTGTCAACGAGAACGTCTGATTTTGGTTCAGGTATGTAGATATAGGTAGATATTCTCGGTGGTGGTGTCGTTGCAAGGTGAACGAACGTTGGCATACCGGCATTGCCGTCTTTCGGTGCTAACTTCAACCCGGCATCTTTCGCAAGACCAAACATTTCTCGGACCGAGTAGATATGGCTAAACATCATGTTAAGAATAGTTTTGCCACCACCATTATCCATAACCTGGTTTAACCTGTCATGCAGCATAGCTTTTGTCTGTCCATCTTTGCAGATAGCTATTGCTTTTAGCAAGTCTTTTATATCATTGTACGTTGTTCCCATAAGAACTCCTTTCTGTATAAAAATCAATTATTTACACTGCAAAAATACAGTTATTTCCGTATATCCGCAAAAATAAAGACGCAGAAACGTAACTCTTTTAAACTTTTTATTTTGTAGTCAGTTACGTGTATAGTATATTGCATTTGAGAAGTTGGAATCAGCACAAATATGGGTAAAAAGTCTTGCATACCGTATATAGAAGTTCATTGTCCTTTTTGTGATGCTGCGCATCTCTACAAGATAAGCGAGCGATACCGCAAAGAGAACGGTGCATTGCTACCGGGAAACAGGTGGAAGATAACTCTCACATGCCCGTATAAGCATCTCAACAAGACATGGGTGAATGTCAATTCTAAAACGTTTACAGTGATATTATGAATGAACCTAAAGCTGAATGGTCGGAGGTATATAAGCAAACTCCGAATGATAGATTGCGAGAACAGTTAGTGCAAGCTGCAAGGCAAGAGCAGATGGTTAAGTTCTCAGAAGTAGTTTACGGGCAGATACAAGAACATGGCCGCCAACATGGCTGCAAGCCGAGTGTTATTCTCATGCACCCAAATAACTTGCAAGACCTGCCGTATTCACCGTACTACTCGACTGTAATAGCAGAAAGAGAACTTGCATTTATGGGTATAGTGATTAGAAGATGCATTGATATTAAGCCAGGCAATGCGGAGGTGTACTGATGACACCCATAGACTTCTTTGACGTGCGGGAACAGCTCAAAACAGAGATTGAGAGGTACAAAAAAGCGCTTCACGATCTTGAAATGAAATTTATCAATGAACACAGGCAGCTTGCAGACCCGTGCTTTGTAGCGCATGACGGTGGGCTATATTGGTTTACCGGTGAGGTTTATGTTGACGGCACTTGTGATTTGCTGTATGAATTAAAGGACAGTTACGGTTGTTTAAGTTATGTACAATTTGAATATTTAGAGGTGATACAATGATTTCAGAAAAAGAGATAGCTGATGAAATACAGGAAGATGATGTAGAAATAGTAAAATGTGCTGCTGACTTGTCAAGAGAATATTTAAAACAATGCAGTGGAGATTTTAACTTCGCTCGGATTATGGCTTATGGCACTCTTGTTGCTGCGAGACAGGCGTATGATAAGCTTACGAAAACGCAGCAAGCGATTGAAGCTGTAGAGGAGGTAGAATGAAAAAATCTGATTTTACCGACTTACTTAGAAGTCACAACTTACCGATGAACGAAGTTGCATTCATTTGCAATGCTCTGAAACGCCAAGAGCGTGAGACAGCGCACAGATTGATACTGCGCTTGCGAGACCCAGGAGACACAATAACTTCGCACGTCACAGCTTTCGTTCTGTTTGTCATTATGCTGCGCAGGAAGGCAAATGCCATAGGATGTACACCGGAAGAGCTATGGGCTGCTGCGTGGGTGAGTGTTGGTGACAAGATGCCGAGACACGACTATATGCGTTCTTTAACGTTATTTATTATGGAGTACTGCAATGAAAAAAGGAGATAGCCACAGCAAGGCATGTATGGCAGCAAGAACAAAGAGTCTTGACGTAAACGATGCAACAGATGGGGTATCGTTTGAGAAGCTTATAACAAACTTCATGACAGAGCATGCATTCAAAGCTCGGAAGGGTCATGTCGTCCCGAAACCGGCAGATGTCGCGTTGGTAATATTTGACGATGGAGAACGGATAACTGGCAATTTACCGCATATTGTCGAGAAATACACGGGTTCTCATTTAGAGGGTCAGATGTTCCCTGCGGAGATAAACGGGCGCTTGTGTCACTGTGGTATGAATTTCTTGCGTGAATATTTACAGGTGCTTGAGCTAAATCAGGAGGGAACATGAGAAAGTACAGATTAGTCGAGATAGCAGTAGATGGTGATACTATCTATGCTGTAGAGCGCAAAGTTCTAGGGATGTTCTGGGTGCAGGTTGATCGTTGCAACAATATTCTTTTAGTCAATAGAGCTGAATTTGGGATATACGACGACAAGGATGCTGCGGAGGGTGCTATGGAAGCATTCATAGACGAGGAAAATTTAAGGCATGCTGTTGAACACAATAGGAGGGTAATATGAGAGAATACAGGATAATCGAAATAGCAACAGCGCATACGACGCTCTATGCTATAGAGCGCAAAGTGCTGGGACTATTCTGGATGCAGGTCAATCGTGATAATGACATTGTTATAATAGACAGGGTTAGTTTTGGGATATACGACGATAAGGAGATTGCGGAAGAAAATATGGCAAGTTTTAGAGACGAGGACGAATACGAGCACGCCATTAGAAACAACAGGAGGGTAACATGAGAGACGGCACATTAGGTAAGATATCTCTTACGGTAGGCATTCTTCTCACTATTGCTGCGATTCTACTTAACTACAGGGGATGTGACATATTCCCGACACCCAAACCGGCACCACCGCGCATAGAGACAACAAAGACATCAGACACTCTTTGGAAGCACGACACGGTTCGCGTACCTTTTCCGGTCTATCGCATTCAGCAAGTACCGAAGATTGTCATAGAGTGGCGGGACAGGGACAGTGTTGTGATAGTTGATTCTATGGGTCTTGACTCTTTGCGCAAGCTTATGCAGAACGTGTCATTCACAGCATCGACAGACACGACAGTGACGAACACAATCACGACGAAGTATGGTTCATGGACGGATACGTTGCATTTAAGCAGCATCTACCTTTTTCCGGCGAACACTGCATCATTTGTTATTAAGCGGAATGACTTCAACTACGATCATTTAATTCAAACTATCATTAACAATACAAAGACAACGGTTTACGAGCAGTTATCGTTCTGGGACAAGCTGCAATATGCGATGTATGGTGCTGCTGCGGGTATCGCTGTCAGGGAGGTAGCACGATGAAGCTATTAAACAAAGTCAGTATGGAAGAAGCATTGCATTATGAAAAAAATGCATTAGGTGCTGTGGGTCACTTCTTGTATGTGATTGGTTTCCGCGAGTTATACATGAAGATGTGGGAGCGGAAATACAACAGATATTTGCAAGAGATTATTGCAAACGCAAATGCGGAGGTTGAGTCATGATGACAGCAGCAGAAGCAAAGACTCGACTCGAAAACAGAAACTTTATGAGTACAATAAAGCAACTAGCAGAGATAGAAGCAGCAATCAACGAAGCAATAGATAAGGGCAATGGTTTCATCTACTATCCACACATTGTATCTATCGAAGTAGAAAACAGATTGAAAGAGTTACTTTACAAAGTACAGATACAGACAACTGCAAAAACTACACACATTTCATTTTTATAATCACAGAGGGAATTTATGAAGAAAGAAGATGCATACAGAGACAAGAGCGGCTGCTACGTCGCGTTTGAGTATGACGGACATGTATTTGTATTGACGCAAAAGAATAAAACAGCAGAAGGCAAGGAATGGGGACACCCGTTTTCCTTCTGCGCAATCACAAGCACAACGGGCTTTGTAGCGACATTTCAGACAGCAGAAGAAGCTACTGCAGCAGTAAAGAAAATAGGGTTAAAGGTTATTTATACTCAGGAATGGGAAGTGTTAGAAAACAAGAACTTCAACTCATTCTGCGTTGACAAGTTACAGTGGAAAGAATGGCATGAGTATCAAGAGGTGCTGCGACACGAAGCGCCATTCGCAGCTATTGCAGTTGGCAACAGGGTCTATAAAGACACCTACTCAACAGCTCTCAGCGATGGGAATAAATGGGTGTTTTATGCCGGAGATGAAAGATTGTTCAACTACCCTTATGGGGCAACACATAAGATTGACCATCTCCTCATTGCTGCGCGTGATTACCCGGACATGAAGCTCTTCAATACAGAAGAAGAGCGCACAGAGTGGTCACTGAAATATTTAGAGGAGTATGCTGCTATTCCTGAACCAGTTGTAAAAAAGCAAGAGGTTGTACCGGTTGGTTCTATCGTTGATCCAATGGGGGCATGGGACGCGGACAAACAAACGTATTGCTGTGCTGCGAAGCATGGAGTATTGTATTTCCCTACTTGGGGTAAAGGAAGTAGGTGTACCTTCCAAAGCGACTCTGGGACTGTGCTGCGATATGCTGACAACTCAAAGATCACAGGGTACAACACTTATCGTTCTCTCTGCCAGAGAATTTTAGCTATAAAAGCTCAAGATACATTTGTCTGCTATACGCAAAGCAGAGAAGGATATGAGTTATTCATAAAGGCACATGTTTCTAAAGAAAAGCAGCAAGAGATCCTTAAAGAGCTTCCGGGAGTAGATATGACAGAGCAGCAGGAGTTGCCACCGGGTTCTGTAATAGAAGTCAATTCCTATAAGTCTGCTGATGTACTCATGAGAACAGTCCCACCAAATTCAACGACAGAACCGCTACCACCGGTAGGTATGGTTGGCGCTCCGAAAAACTCATGCATTGTAAATGCTTTTGAATCACAAGGTACACCTAAACTACGACCGGTGGAGCTACCACACACACCTGAACCTGAGTTTGTTGCTGCTGCGGTAATCGTAGGTGAGAAGATATTCAGGTCATGCCCTGTGGATATAATGACTCAAGACGAATGGAAGTTCTTTAATTTAAGAACAAACGAACCGCTTCGCTGTCACGAAGGCAACGAGCTTGCGGAAGACTTGTCGCTCGATATAACAGCACCAACACTTATAGAACTTATCGCTGCTGCGGAAAAGTGCGACTTTACTCCTGTAAGGTTCAGATCAGAAGCAAATTACAATCAGTGGATCAAAAATTGGATAGTGGAAGCACCCAAAGGGACAGTAACAAGCGTAGCAGTAGGCAAAGATACTACACCTGCTGTAACATTGCACCTGCGACGGTCAGCCGGGCCTGGCTCTACATGGGGGATAGGGACACCTACTGAATTCCCTGCAACTGATATTAACGGGAAACCACTTCTCTCAGATACATTTAGAGTAAAAGCATCACCAGATTCACAACCGCTCACAGCAGATAGCGGCATCAAAACAATGAAGTCCGGTGTAACACCACAACCGTCTCGCAGCAGAATTGGTAAGATTGCTGCAAGGCCATACGAGTACGTCTATGACGGACCGGAACAAATGGGAAGGACGTTCGTGTCGCGGTACAGGATTGATGATGAAGTGTGGACACGCGTTGGGCACGAATTAGTAAAGATGAAGGTCACAGGAATATATGTTGATAGTGAAAAAGGTAAAACAACATATAGATACGGTTTCGGTAATACTGGTAAACCAGAAAATGAATGCTATGACACACTCTTTGACCTCATCTCTGCAATGACAAGTATCAGCGTAGAAGACCTGATTGCTGCTGCGAAGGAGGTGGTGTAAACATGGTTATAGCAATAGACTTTGACGGTACTTGTGTCACACACAGATACCCGGACATTGGTGATGATATTGGAGCTGTACCTGTGCTGCAAGAGCTAGTACAGAGAGGACATCAGTTAATCCTATACACAATGAGACACGGAGAAAGCTTGGTTGCTGCAAAGCAATGGTTTGCTGCTCACAATATAACTCTGTATGGCGTTAACGGAAACCCTACGCAAGCTCTGTGGTCACTAAGCCCAAAAGTATATGCAGAACTCTATATAGACGATGCTGCGCTTGGCTGTCCGCTGCGAAAGAACGAAGGTGAAAGACCATTTGTGAATTGGACAGCAGTAGCACGGCGACTTAATCAACTCGGGCTCGTAAGTGATAAACATACAGATTGGTTCTATGAAGGGAAGGTGGGAGAATGAGCTACGACCCTAAAAAGATATATGCAGTGCTGCATAAAAACAAAGTATTTGTGTTGCGAAAGGTGCATGACTATAGACATCACCGAATGGTAAAAGAATATTACTTCCATACAATATGTAGCGGGACAACTGACCCCACAAATGCGCTCATCGAGCAACAAACGTATAGTGACGGTGAGCTTGCTATACAAGCAGCAGTCGAAGCAAAGCATTTTGTCAATGTATTCTACACTTATGAAGAGTTTGCTGCATGGCTCGGGAAACAGTATGCCTATACTGAGCCGGACACTGCGCCAAAAACTAAACCAGGTTATCCTAATACTCCGTCTATAATATACGCGACAATCGAAAAATCCACAAATATAGTTATGGTCCTCCGACATATACCCGGAGGAGTGCACGGCACAGAGCAATATGGGTTCAGGTCTATATCCCCACTACATGCTTATTCGCTCGTGGGAGATAAAGCGACAATAAAAGAAGCTATTTCTGCTGCTGAAAAATGTGGGCACGTCATAGAAATGTTTACAACAGACGAAGCGTTTATGGGTTGGCTCGGAAAACTATATGCAGCACCCGTGCTGCCATTCAATGGTGTAGTGCCACGCCCAACAGATACCGAGAGAATTGAACTCCTTGAAAAAAGAGTGACACAAATGCGGGATTGGTGGGGAAAGAAGATGGACGAGTTTGCCGAGACATTGAGAGAGACACTGATCAATAAGACTAAACCCGAAGAAGATGTTCCTACACGGTGGGAACCAAGCCACAGAGAGAACGGGTTCTATGTCGTCACTACTCCAACCATACCGATACCATTCGTTGCACATAGCGTAAACGGCAAATGGTATATTCCGGGAGAAAAACTACACTACGCCGGATATTTACGGGTACATCGCAAGCTGGATATGTATGGGTAAGTAGATTGTGTGCTGCGAAACAAAAACATTATTACAACATTTTAATTTAGGAGAAACAATGCCAAAATTCAGAAAAAAACCAGTAGTTATTGAAGCCGTCCGACTGACAAGACAAACAGTTCAAGAATGCTATGACTTCGTAGGTGCGAAAGGTAACTTCCCGGAATGCGGAATGGGTATAGACCCGGAAGACGGGCAATTCAAACTAACAACTCTCGAAGGAGTCATGACTGTCAGCGTCGGAGATTGGATTATTCGTGGTATAAAAGGCGAATATTACCCATGTAAAGACGATATATTCACAGCTACGTATGAAGAAGTGCAGTCATAAGTAGATTGTGTGCTGCGAAACACACCAAAACCGTACAGAGATATGCCTCTGTGCGGTTTTGTCGTTTGTAGGGGCAGGGATGTGCTGCGGAATTGATTCTTTGGGGTGATTGCTGCGTACTTTTTAGAAAAAAAATTAAAAATTAAAAAAGAAAATATAGCTACCCTGTCATGACAGAGTTACGGGCGCCGCGAATGTGATGTGGGGGGGGTCTAATTCTTAAAGTTAGGGTGACCTAACATTTGGGTTACGTATGTTATTGAGATACGAAAGCGATTTTTGGCTAATTTCATGAATTTTTATTCATTTATCGGGTAAATCTTGGCATGGTTATTGCTTGTGTGTCTAAAATCCTGTAATTTTAGTCATGTTTCAGGTATATGAAAATTAATTGCATGAAATGCAAGCTATTTACAAAGTATTTTATACGAATGATGCAAAAAGTACAAATTTTATTTGGATGATATGAAAATTGGTTGTATATTGCAGTAAATTATAAGTAGTTGTCATGCATGGAAGTGGTACAGGTAAGCAGCAAACAACGCTTCCCTTCGCACTTCTCAACAAGTACGCAGCAACATACTTCATCTTATTTATTTCATTATTCGAAAGGTTTATAATATGGAAACAGTACCAGCAACAACGCCGCCAGTATTTACTGTATTTTGGGAATATACAGGCATAGAAGGGCAGTGCAGTGAAACAGGTTTTTCGTCACATTTTGCAGCAGCACAATATATTGCAGACCACGCCACCGCCAGCGAAGCAGCAAACGGCACAACCGTCAAAAACGTTCAAATATTCGAAACTTCGCACGGTATGGAAAATATGGTTAAAGCAGCGAACGCCGTTTTATTAAATCTTTTGTGCCATTACGACGCATCGGGAGAAAGTGAATTTTCAGAGATAACGGACGCACTTAACTTCCGTGTTTTGTCACCAGCCAAACCAGTATCATATTTAGACGCACAAGTAAGCTTTATCTGCATGCCTGACGCAACAAACAAGAACGAACAAACAACATTTTTACGCATTCAATTTTCTATTGTCATAGATGATAGAAACGGAATAAGTAAGACTACAAAAACCATATTTACACAATATCTATATAAATACAATACTAAGTTTTTGCGCTTTAATGTTTAGCATTGTTCGAGTGCCCACGCGTTTGGGTGCTCTATACAGTACTAACAACAATTCATTGTACTGATTTATACATTTTTTTTGAAGGGGTTATTTTATGAAAATTAAATTTTTAACAGTCGCAGAGTGTTGCAAGCAAAACCCAGCGCACGCGAAGCTTATTCGTGCAGTAGTTAGGCAGTTAGGCGGAATGAACAACGACACGCAACAAATGATGGAGGATATTTTGCGGCATGGCATTGACGGAGGAATCCACGGGTTTATATACTATTCAGACACGTGCCCCTTCACTCGTAAAAATCAGCAGCATATTGCCGTATTATTAGAGGAACAAGCGGAGCAATTAGGTGAGGACGTTGTTTCGATGGTGTCGAATTTTGGCGTATTTCGAAATTCTCCAATGGATGATGCAGACCGCAAAGACCTGTATTTGTTCCTTGCAGGTCAGGCAGGGCGATGCAAAGGGCACACAGTTTTGAACGTTTTAGCATGGTTCTCGTGTGAAGAGGTTTGCCGTATGTTTTTACCGGAGTTTTAACATGAAGTATTATAAACTCACAGGGCGCAAAAATGGACTCTTATTCGTAAACTACGCAGCAAATACATGTTTAAGCTATGCAATAGAAGATTTTTGTACAATTTACGGAGTCACAATCTTGAACGCTGTAAAGGTTACAAAAGAGTCTTATATAGGTAATGCAGGATTGAACTAAAGACCTTTCGAGCGCTCACATGTTTGAGCGCTCTGTAAGATTTTTACGGTTTATTTATTACATTTATTGAAAGGGAGATTTTATGCGACAGAGAAAATACGACTATGAACTTATAGTTCAAGTAAGAGGCGGCGCGAGTCCTTGGGAGGATATTGAGACCGTGCAAACTGATTCAACGTATTATTATAATCTCGATTATGACGGACAGGAGATCAGAGGTAGTTATAAGTCAGCAGCAAAGACAGCGCGATATTTGACACACGAAAGTGCCATCGCATACAAGCGAGGAAATTATATTTTTAGAACTATTCGCAGGAGAACGAAGAAAGGAGCGGCGGCATGATTGTACATAAAAAACACATTGACGCAGCAAACGAAGTAATCAAGAGAGAACTACGTTTTGATGGTAAATTTACAAAGGGCGAAGAGATAACGGCGTATATACGAGGAGTAAAAGGTTTTGCACCGTTCGGTCAAATAGTAGGTATTTCCTTTGCGAAGTTATCACAGAAGAATATTAAGAATAGTTTGCGCTTAACTCTATGTTGTGGGTTGAAAATAGACGGTCAGAAAAATATCCTTTGGCAGAATTCAAATTGGGAATATACAGAACAGGACGGCAACGCCTACTTTTTCCCACAAACGATGATACCCGAACCAAGCGCATCCGTAGCAAATGAGATAAAGAACGAATATTTAATGCAGCAAGAAAGGGCAGCAGCATATTAGAATATTGTTGGAGGAACAGGCGAAGCAATTGGGCAAGAACGTTGTCGAGATGGTGGGGAACTTCGGAGTTTTTCGCCGGAATAAAATGGACAACGACGACAAAAAAGACCTGTATTTGTTCCTTGCAGGTCAGGCAGGGCGATGCAAAGGACACACAGTTTTGAACGTTTTAGCATGGTTCTCGTGTGAAGAGGTTTGCCGTATGTTTTTACCGGAGTTTTAACATGAAGTATTATAAACTCACAGGGCGCAAAAATGGACTCTTATTCGTAAACTACGCAGCAAATACATGTTTAAGCTATGCAATAGAAGATTTTTGTACAATTTACGGAGTCACAATCTTGAACGCTGTAAAGGTTACAAAAGAGTCTTATATAGGTAATGCAGGATTGAACTAAAGACCTTTCGAGCGCTCACATGTTTGAGCGCTCCAGAAGGTTTTAGTAGTTTTTTTACATTTTATCGAAAGGGTTTTGGTATGGTTAAGATAAACAGCAAAGCACTTGCAGAAGTTTTGCAAGTAGCTTTAGCCGGTATAGAAGCCAAGAGGTACGAACTGTATGATTTACAGTTTAACACGGCAGCGAGGAGCGTAATTGTTTACAATGCAATTAGCGGCGATAAGTTCGCAGCAGATGCAACATTTACGGAGAGCGTAGATTTTCGTATTAGTATGACAGAAGCGAGTAAAGTATTTGAATATGTTCGAACACTCGGTAATATTGATGTTTCAGTGCAAGTAATCAGCACACCAATAATAATAGATGTTGAGTCTGGCGAAAAGACGAGGAAAGAAGATATAGGCAAATTTGTACATCATCTCAATTTATCATATATCCACCACGCAAAAGCACCGAACAGAATTTACTATTCTGACATTGCAACGCGTGAACAACGTTCCATCGAACAGCAACCATCAACAGTGAGATTAGAAAAAACATTATCCGTTGTTGTGCAAATTGACGACCTGCACACCGTGCCCGCGTCAGAACCTTTCGCACCAGCGTTCCTTTTCACGAAAGAATTACTTGATAAACTGCAAACAGCAAAGAACTTTTGCAGCAAAGACACTATGAGGAGCGAGTATTTGACTCCTGTCATTGCATGCGGTTTTATCTATGCCACTGATTGTTACACACTCTGCAAATTACCGTTCCCATCAATCCAAGGAGCTTACAGAATTCCACTTTCGATGATAGATGCAAAGTATATTGATTGCAAAGTCACATATAAAGAGGGTAAAGTCATCTTGACGAAATCTGATTTTACTAAGGTGCTCAAATTTGAAGAGCTTGGAGACGTGACAAAAGAGATTGAAGAGAAGGACGGAGAAGGGAACACAGTTAAAAAAGTAGTCACAATAAACGGGAATGTGAACCTTGCGAGTAAGATAAACGGCGTAATATTACCGCATAAAGAAATCCTTGAGATTGAGCGCAGCAAGCTCGTTTTATCCTGTGACATTGCAGCAACGTTTTTAGATACATTTCCACATGTTGTAATTAGAGCCGGAGTCATGGAAGATTCACAGCAAGAAATCAAACAGATTCAGTTCGAAAATGATGATGCAGGGTGCTACGGTGAAACATACCTGAGTGAAGATTCAAGTTACCTTTCAAATTTCGGATTTGGTATGAGTGTGAATATAATGAGAAAATTGCTCTCTGTTAATACTTCTGATACAGTGAAATTGTATCACGGTAAACCAACTGAAATTATCGTCACAAAGAGCGCAGGATCAATATACGCGTTTTGTCCGATTAGAGTAGATGAAGATTTGGTTGATTGGAAGGGCGCAGTTACAGCGGAGAATGTATTTGAGCGCACTAATTGGCGGACAATCGGTGAATGGAAGAAAGCAGGGAAAAAGCACTTCGAAGCATACCACATCGAAAAAGCAAAAGTAGAATTCTATGCACAGTTGCGCAGCAAAGAAGAAGAACTACGCAAATCTATCTTTAACCTTGATAAAGTAGCAGAAAGCTCCGTTCTCTCTGATAAAGCAGACGAGATTCAACGGCAAATTGACATTGTAGTTTTCAGAGCGCAAGAACTTGGTAATTACCAATATTTAGAAACAGAGTACGCAGCAATCACAAGCAAAGATAAACCAGACTATACCCCAGAGGATAAAACATTTATTCGTACTCAATTGCCTATCCTCAAATCTATTCGCGCGCTCCACAAAGAACGAGATACACTGCTAAAGCAGAAAGACGCAATACCAGCGTATCAATCATTCCCACCGCTTGAGACATGCAGAGAACACAACGAAACACAGCAAACAGAGCTTGATAAACTCGAACGATTGAGAGAAGAGTTTAAGCAAAGTCCATTGTCATACATCACCGTGCCGACCGTTGCTGAGTACTACGGTGAATTGCCTTTGGTAGAAGAGAAGAAAGGCAAAAAGGTAAAAGCATGATTTTAGCAACATCAATTCTCGTAGCATCATATATAGCACTCGTTATTGTCAATTTGAGTACTGCTGAATATCGCAGGAGTTTAGAGATTTGGGCGAAATGCCATGAATATTACGCGTATTTCCTTGGTCTGTATGTGCCGATACATCTCGACTTATCAGCAGTTGACTTCTTCTTTTGCGCTCTTGCGTACGCAGCACTATCAGCACCATCAGTTACAGTTATCGTGCTTGCTATTGGTTTAGTAAGTACGTTTATTTATCAAATAATTAGGAAGTAATTAGTATTGTTTAAGCTCTTGCACGTCAAGAGCTTTATACAGCACTAACACAATTTATCGTGCTGATTTTATAATCATTTTTTGAAAGGGTTTTATATGAGACTCGAAACCTTCGGACAAAACGAACATTGGTTAAATGTAACCAACGGCAGTGTGTGCTTTTCGTATGATTCTCCAGTTGCTTGCTATGTTGGTAATACATATTACGTCAGTGAAGAGTATGCAAAACGCAGCGGAACAACAGGTAAGCACATCAACCATTTTACCGGTAAAAAGCATACTGTCATCAGTAAAGAGCTTTTTGAAGCAAAATTAAAAGCAGTTTTTTATACGTTTACAATGTGACTCCTGTCATCAGCGCCTGACACGTTCAGGCGCTTAGAGAGTAGTCAGGTTATTATTTATTCATTTTATCAAAAGGGTAGTATTATGAAAACAGTTTGTGTAAATCTATATTCGTTTGCTGAGTTAAGCAGCACAGCGCAAGCAGTAGCAATAGCGAATGACAGGAAAAGCAGAGAAGAAGCAGATACATTCTTGTTCGAGATTGGTGGAGCAGTGGAGACAGTGAAAGCAGCGGCGAAAGTATTTGGGTTTAAGTTGGTTAATTACAGTATCGGTGCAGACGTTCAATCGTCGTTTGTAAGTCTTCATCAACCTGATGCAGCAGCAACTTATCCAACAGGTGTTCGGCTTAGAACGTGGCTTATCAATAATCATTATGACGTGTTCTATACCAAAAAGCCGTATGGAAAATATAAAGACAGAGCGTCCGGCATGAGTGCAGAATCTAATTACCGCTATGATAGGTATTCTAAAATACAGTTCATTGAATCAGATTGTCCTTTCACCGGGACTTTCTACGATTGTGAATTCCTTGATACGTTCCGTGATTTCCTCCGCAAACCTTCACCAGATACACTTGAGTCTTTATTCGAAGCAGCCGTCGAAAACCTTTGTCATGCGCTTGAGAGAGAGTATGAGTATCAAATGAGTGATGAAAATATTCGCTACGATCTTGAATTGTCTGATGAAGCTATGTTCACAGAAGAAGGAGAAGTGCAATGAGAATGAAAACAATCGGCGACGTATTGAAGTTATGTCGGGCAAATAGGAGCACGTATAAAAATATGACTCCAGAGATAAAAGAAGAATTCCAGAAGCTCCATAAACTTGCTAAAAAATATGCTGATACGCCTATCTTTGATAATATCTATGATAGAGCGGTCAAGATATTACACAGCGAGAACATAGATATTATTACGAAAACTTGGGCTATTGAATATGTATTGAATTCTTCTACGCCAACATATTTTTTCAGCACACAAATAACTCACTTAGTAACAGCCGAACTACTCAAGGAGAAAAACAATGAGTAACTTTATATTCAACGAACACAGAGTATGCACTAATCCTAAAAAAACAGTAATCATAAATACTGACAAAACTAATTTGGTTGTGAAGGTCTGTGAGGTTAAAGGCGGTTGGGCAGGTGGTTATGATTATAGTGTTAGAGGAGGGCAAGAAGGCGGAGCGTCCCCAGTGACCGAACATAATAATGTTTACTCCACCGAGGACGATGCTGTGCGGAGTCAGTTAAAGTACTTTGAAACGAGATACCCTGAGTTTTTCAGCGCACCAATTAAGGCATATTTATCACCCAAAACACTGCAATTGTTCTAAACATATAACTCTCCTTTCAGCGTAGTCAAGTGCTACGCTGATGGGAGTGCTATAATGCACCCATATTTTTATTTATTTATCGAAAGGGTATTGTCATGGTACAAGTTGACCGCAAAGAGGTCTGTGATTTTCTGAACGAAAAAGCAGACACAATTACATTGTTTGTGCAGAAGCACGAAGGACTACAGAACGTTGAGAATGTGTCGTTTATAGCACAAGGAACAAAAGCGTATTGCACGTTGAAGTGGAATGGTTCAGCAGCAGGACTCCCGCCAATGATGTTTAGTGTGCTTAGAGACGTATTCCGAAAGCTTGGTGTGGAATTACACGACGACGATACGAGTCAGGACGTAGATTTATTGATGTATGAAGTCCTCTTCTTCGAAGCGAGGAGCGTTACAGTTTGGAGAGTCTATCCTGTTACTAAAGTAGAAGCCGCGCTCCGTTGCTTACCACCAATGTTTTTAAGTAATCCGCGCGCAGCAATTGACGATGAATGGCACATCAACGAGAACATCGAAGTACAGGTAATGAGTATAGCAGATGAAGAACATTGCGATGATCAAATATATGGTTGCGAATATGAGAGCAGTGTGCTTGATAATATTATTGAATTTTAATCACATTTTTGAAAGGGTAGAACAATGGAATCTTTAACAATCGAGTGTGGCTCTAAAGCGAAATACGCAGCAACATACGAACAATACAAATACCTATTGTCGTTTGACAATGTGCAGATGAACTGCAACGTATCGTCGTTCACGTCGCGTATCACAAAGAGCCAAGCATCAGAAGCAATCAGTGCAGCAAAAGACGGTCAAACAGTTATAATTAACAGATAGTTTTACAATATTTAGGAAAAATACAATGAGTCTCATATTCTTACTCCCCGTGAAAAATGCACGGGATTATTTTGACCCGCAAGGGGTTAAATCAGAAGCTAATTTTACAGACTACGTAGCAAGCTATGCCGATAAAGTAGTCGAGAAGGTTCAGCAGCAATACCCAGACCATGAAGTTGATTGGTCATACGATTGGGAAACACTTGGTGGAACACATTGGGCGCTCCCCGTCGATACTATGAGTGAAGATGAAGAAAGCGCATTACGAGATAAGCTTAAACTCATAGAAGATAACGTTTGGGATAGTCAGGAATTCTAACCCCGTTCGAGCGCTCACAAGTTTGAGCGCTCTGTACAGGGCTACAAAGGCACCTGATTTTATCATTTTATTGAAAGGTTTTTTATGCAGCAAATTAAGAAACTTGCTGACAATCGTATGAGTCTTGACTTTGCTCTCCGCAAGGCATTCTCATCGTATCAGTTTTTGAAGTTCTTCTCAAACGAGGAGAGCAAAGTGCCGGACGAAGTTGAAGTGTGGTTCACAGCAAATTGTTCGCAGAATTACAAGGAATTCCTTGAAGAGAGTACGAGGAGAGTGATTGAAGATGAGTTCGGTATCGTCCTCAAACGAGGAGCGGTAGTGCATAGTAAAACAAACTCGTTCCCAATTGTTTTTATCGAAACAGAAATCAGCGAGGAGAGCGAGATATTGGAAGAAAATACAGCAGCACTTGATGCTGTGCAGCAAGCACCGCAGCCCAAAAAGAAAACGCGTCAACAAGAGACACGTATGTTCATTAACGGTTGGATGATCTATCACCTGAGAAAAGCAGACAAATGGAAGGTCGTTCAACGTGGGCGAGATAGAAATTATGCAGAATTCACCGTTGATACTCGGGAAGAAGCAGTCTCACTTGCTGAGAACGCCCCAAAGTATGCAGCAGCGGAGGAGGAGGAGAGTCCTTATGTGGTATGATAACACAACGAAGAGCGAAACGAAACCAATGCAGGTGAATATGTGGTGGATACGATGGGATAAAGAACGCAAGGTGTGGATGTGTGGAGGACTTGTAAAGGTAGAGGGTAGCAAGAACAGGAAGTATATCGAAGAGTTTTGTTCGCCGGAGAAGGACGATGCTATTGACTACGCGCTTACTCATATATCTCCCACGACGCAAAAAGCGTGGAAAGGGAATGGTGGTAATGCAGGAGCTCTTTCAGGTGTGAGAGGGAAAGTCCAAGGTGGTGATTTTCATTCACGACTTGATAACAAAGTAAAGTTCTATAGGACAGCAGCAAGCAAGGAAGCACGAAAAGCACAACTCGCGAAACAGATACGGGAGAACAAAGATGCTTGACCATTCTCGTCTAATGTCCGCACACATGCACAGGATATTTACCGCAGATATGGAGTCCAGGCATGAGAAAGCAGAAAACGGTGCGCTCGATTGGCCGTCTATCATTCTATCGTTAGAACACTGTATGCGCCGGTACTCCATACAGAAGTCAGACCTTGACGAACGTATCGTTATTGATGTGCGCGCTACTATGCATGCACAAGCAGCACGTTTGCACAAACGCAAGGTACTCGTTGTGCGGTTGTGTTTCGCAGGAGGTAAAATATATGATTACAGGTTCTTCACTCGGTGGTGCAATTATAAAGGAGTACCACTGTCTGAAAGCTATACGGTGTATATGAATGATTCTCTCCGCGAACTACTGCAGCAGAGACACTTTAATGAAGTTATTCGTATTGATTCACATAATTCTGCGCGAGAGACAATGCGCGCTATCGAATGGAGATAACTATGCAAAAAATAGCAGACGGTATGACGTATGAATTGCTTACAATGCCTAAATACAACGAGAGATACTTGGTGTATAATCGTCTTGATCGCAATAACCAAGATGCAGTGAAAAATCTGCAAAAGATATTTTTCTTCGATAGAGCAAAACGCGAAAGCGTAATTAAGCATACACATACAGGCGTGAAGTTCAATGTCGGTATTATGCGACGTATGATAAAACTGAAAACTCGTACGTATCGCATTCCCGATGACTTTTATCCTCAACCATCAGAGGACGAGATACAATTCGAAATCAGAAAAGAAGCAGCAGCACAGCTCAAATGCCACTTGCTGCAAGTATGCTATTGTCCTGATGCTAACTTGAGAGTCATACAGACAAAGCTTGCTGGTGGTGGCGTAGATTGGAAAGGACGACCAATTCCCGTGCTTGGCATACATGAAGTCATTGGTACAATGGTTATACCTGACTTCTCACTTCCGGGGATTGAACCGATTAAGAGTCAGACAGTAGAAGTCAAACACATAAACAGCAACGAGTTTTTTGAAAAAGGCAGAGATTGGGTGTCCGTTGCCGTGCTGGTGAAGTCACCCATTGATGATACAGCAACAGTCTATTTTATCACGTCGTACGAGTACGACTTTACGAAAGGGAATTATGAATCCGCTTGATAACCTATCGTCCTATATCCGCCAATCGACAATGAAACGCGAGATAATGGATGAAGAGACAGCACGTATCGTCGTGCTCTATGTTCACAAGTTCTTCGATGATGTTGAAGCAGATATAACAAACTCCGTCAATCTCCGCAATCAAATACGGAATTGGCTCGTTGAACTTAAACATCATCGTTCTCAAGAACCGCTCGCTGTAAGCACGAAGAAAGCAATTGCCGGTATCGTCGGTAGATATTGCAGAGACGGTGGTTGGCTCTCAGAAGATGACCACACGAAGCTTCTTAATACGTTCCGTCCACGAATAGAAGCATGGAGCACCAAAGCTCTCAGTGATGAAGATACTGACCGCCTTGTGCAATACTTGCGCAAGAATGCAGCAACGTCCATGACAAAATCCCGCAATCTTCTCGCTACAATGATAATGCTTTCAGCCGGTCTCAGGATTGGACAAATAGTAGGATTGAAGGTAGAAGATGTAATAGCCACAGGACAGATACTCACGGTCAAGCCTACCCTGCAAAAGACCTACCGGCAAGGGAAGTCTCGCAAGGATATACCAATGAGTGTGAATATTGGTGGAGTAGCAATCGGCGAAGCAGTAGCATGGTACGAGAAGAACCGCAAGGAATCAGCATACTATTTCCATAATCTCGCAGGTGAAGAGATGTCGTCAGCATACTACAGGCAGCTCTTCGGGAAGATAGAAGAACGCCTGGGCTTCACTATCTCCGCACACTCGTGCAGGCACACAGCAGGCACACGAATAGCACAACGAGTCTCTATTATCGCTGCTGCTAATATTCTCGACCACACAAGTATCCGCACAACACAGCGCTATGTGTCATTCGAGAACGCAGCATCAGAAAGCATCATCGCTAATTCATTCGCAGAAACGTAACTAGATAGGTATCTATTCTTGGTTTTTGCGTTATTTTTGTATTTACAGGTTAATGTTGTTCAATGTTTTTATATTCTATTCAAGGGAGTTTTTATGGACACAATAAATGTCAATGGCGTAGAGTACGTACGCAAAGTTACAGGTGTGAAAAATGATGATAATTTACCATATGTGATTGTTCGCACGTATTCAGCAGGGGTCTTTGCTGGGTACTTAAAGTCAAGAAAAGGAAAAGAAGCTCTGCTGCTTAATGCCCGGAGAATTTGGAAATGGTCAGGGGCGGCTTCCTTAAGCCAGCTATCGGTCGATGGCACCTCAAAACCATCCGAATGCAAGTTCCCGTGCGAAGTCGCGCAAATAGAGTTAACAGAAGTGATTGAAGTGCTTCCC
>ERZ650304.294-NODE-294-length-29233-cov-6.230962_pt1 | contig 29233 bp, 35 predicted proteins | sample MGYA00376240_ERZ650304 | MGnify/ENA primary metagenome ERZ650304 (study PRJEB26733, sample SAMN07839271) | wastewater metagenome | biome: small river; feature: stream; material: water | place: USA: North Carolina | collected 2016-03-01 ... | reverse complement strand
GTACCTCACAGCGCCCGAAGTCTGCATCGTCGCGGCTACCGCCTGGCAGCACGAGGAGCAGCGCCTGGGTGAGTTCCTAGACCCCCTCTTCCCAGACAACGACTACTTCGACGACCTACCGCTCGACGACGGCGCCAAGCTGATCAAGTTCGCCGGGCAGCTCTGCTACCTGTCTTTCGGGCAGCAGCGCTCGCGCAACGCTCAGGCAGCCGAGTATCTGCGGCACGTTAAAGAGCAGGCGCACGGCAGCCTCTTTCAGCACGTCTCGTACTCGCTACTGTTCTGGGGCGTCTCGCGGGCCTTCACGCACGAGCTGGTGCGACACGGTACGGGCACAGGGTTCAGCCAGGTATCGCAGCGCTACGTGGCCGGCAAACACCTGCGTTTCGTCGAGTCGCTGGCGACTCAGTTCGATGATCCTGGCTATACAGGTAGGAGTCTACATATCAGATTCGAGAACTGGATCGATGCCTGTCGTGAAGAATATGAGCGTAGAGAAGAATTGTTGTTACTTCGCGAAGGTATCGACTACAAGACCGCCACGACCGACCAGCGCAAGGCTGTGCGTCAGGAGGCCCGACGCTGCCTGCCGAATGAGACAGAGGCGCCGATCCTGGTCACGGGCAACCTGCGGGCCTGGCGGCACATCGTTGAGCAGCGCGACAGCGTCCCGGCCGACGCGGAGATCTGCCGCGCGATCGGAGCCGCGTTCAAGGCGCTGAGCGAGCACGAGCCGCTGCTGTGGGAGGACTACACCACCGAGCAGAAACGCGCCGATGGTCTGCTCACCGTCAGCACCCCGTTCAGGAAGGTGTAGACGTGAGCGAGCACACCCACGACTGGCGAGAGTACGAGCGCACGCACGCCGTCACGCGCTTTCGCTGCGCAGCCTGCCCTGCGCTCGGCTATCGCAGCACGCTCAAGACTAATCAGCCCGTCCGCGAGTACAAGACACCGCCTCCCGAGACTCAGCCCGAGCCGACGGCATGGCCGAGGTGGCACGGTCGCAACGAGACGGGCGGATACCTCCCTGGAGGCAGCGGTGGCCGTCGCTGATCGCCCGCTCCTCTTCTACACTGCTCCGCTCGCCTACCAGGGAGAGCACCGCCTCAGCGTCGCCCGCAAGCGCGAACCCGGTGAGAGCACCGACGGGCTAGCGTTCGCGCCCAGCTGGGACCTGCTGACGCCCCACATCCGGCTGCGACAGCAGGGTCTTGAAACTGAGGAGAGCTGGCAGCGCTACGCCTCGGCCTACCGCGACGAGATGCGGCTCAGCTACCGACAGCAGCTCCCCGTGTGGGAGTGGCTCCTGTCGCAGTCTAGAGCCGTCCTGTGCTGTTTCTGCGACCTAGCTAGACACCCCGGACGCTGTCACCGCCTGGTACTCGCCGAGATCCTCAAGAAGTGCGGCGCCGTCTACCTGGGCGAGCTGGGCCCCGGAGATAGTGCGAACCGTTACGCACACTGGCTAGACATGGGCGCGGCCGAAGGGAGGGCGAGGTGACGATTCAATTCAATGGGTTGAAGGTGGATTATTCGTCTGTTGATATCAAGTTCAACGGTCTCCCGATATCAACGATCAACAAGATCTCTTTCACCGATTCAGGTTCAGGTTACTCGGCAAATTCCGTGCCAATCAGCAAGACCAAGGGCGAGTACCGTGTCTCGATGGCATTCGAGATATCAGACGAAGATTGGCGAAAATTTCAAAATATGCTTTCCGTGCGCGGTCCTAGACGTGGCTGGCTTGTCAGGAATCGACTCTATCGCACGCTCTACGGTGCTCGCGAGGCTTCTAGATACTGGCGTGCGCCTGTGGAGCCGATGTGAGCGCCATCGTTCTCCGCCCGTACCAGAGCCTAGCCGTCGAGGCAGTCAAGCGACACTGGACCAGCGGTAAGCGTAGGGTGCTGCTCGTAGCGCCTACAGGCGCGGGAAAAACGGCGCTCGCTGAGGAGATGATCGTCCGCGCGCTCGCCCGTCCCGACGGTGCAGACGTATGGTTTCTCGCGCACCGCGTCGAGCTACTGGAGCAGCCGGCAAGGCGATTCCAGAAGCGAGGCATAGACTTCGGCATCGTCAAGGCTGGCGTAGCGCCCCAGTCGAATAAACGAGTGCAGATCGCCTCTGTTCAGACACTTCGTAACCGACCAGTATACGAGGCACGAAAAGGGAGCGCGCTGGTATTCACTGATGAGTGCCACCGTTCTAAAGCTAGCACTTATGTACACATCATGCGTGAAATGCACAGAACCTACGATGTGGTGTACACAGTAGGTCTCACAGCCACACCCTACCGTCTAGACGGTCAGGGACTCGGCGACGTGACCGACGCGCTAGTCGAGGCAGCCACGCCCCGTCAGCTCATGGACGAGGGATTCCTCACCGACGACAGGCCGGCGAGCAGACACCTGCCGGGGCACACACCCTGCTACGTCGTAGGCAGGCCCCCTCCCGAGAAGATAGATCCGCGCGCTGTCGACGAGGACGGGGAGTTCAACGCCGAGGCAGTCGAGGCAGTCATGGATCGCCCGAAGCTGGTCGGCGACGCGGTGGACACCTGGCGGAAGCACTGCGACGGCTACCCCGGTATAGGGCGCTGTCGCACCAAGAAGAGTGCGATGGTTCGCCTTGAGGCGTTCAAGGCGGCGGGCTTCAGGGTCGGCTACCTCGACGGGGAGACTCCCAGGAGAGAGCGGCAACTGCACCTGGCCCGCCTCGCCATCGGCGGACAGCGCAGCGCGCACCCGATGGGGCTAGACGTGCTGCTGTTCGTCAACGTCCTTACCGAGGGATTCGACAGTGAGTCGTCGTATGACCTCGTTCTCGGGGAGTGCAGGAGAGAGATCTGGGGAGGCCGGTCGCAGCCCCCGCCCTACGTGCCGCTGTGCGTGCTCGGGGACTACGCTCTCACGAAGTCCATGGGGGCGTTCATCCAGTTCTGGGGGCGAGGCTCGCGCGTCCATCGAGACAAGCCCTGGTTGCGCTTATTGTCGCACGCCGGCAACGAAGACGAGCACTGCTACCTCTCGCAGCACGAGTCGTTCACGCTGGAACACCGCCAGTCCGACTGGCTGGGGAAGCTGCGTGCGAAGGAGGCTGAGCAGGGCGTCGCGGTGTCGGACGGTGGCTGTGATAGGCTGCTCTGTGCCGATTGCGGGACTCGCTGGTTGCTTGGGACTACCATTTGTCTGCACTGCGGAGGATCCGACCTAGGCCCGTTTCGATCGAAGACACGTGACGCAGACGAGGGCGACGAGGAGACGCCGGGCGAGCTCGTCGAGAAGGTGCCCGACGCCGAGGCACCGCGCCCGCCTACGCCGTTCGAGACGGAGAACTGGTTCACTAAGCAGTTCTCGTGGCTGCGATCGGAGAACGCTCGTCGGGTGTCTGACGGCAAGCGCGCGATGAAGCCGGGTGTCATAATCCACAAGTACCGGGGGATCTTCAAGCGAGACCCGGACTTTGGGATCTACAACAGGTACAGGAACCAGTTCGGGTTCACGAGGGAGTGAATATGCCGGTCAAAGTCACGATAGCGCTACCTAGTAAATTACTCAATAGATATAGACCTTTAGAGTTAAAGACCTATCAAATAGTAGTTCAAATTCCGATCTTGGGACAGAAAGTCTCAGTCAATTTCGAGGCTATGCTGTATGAGTGCCCAAAGAAGCATTATACTTACATATATCAACATACAGATGAAGAACGACGAGCAATAATTGCGTGCTCGAAATGTGGAGCTGACGCACAAGGTCTGACCATTAAATACCGCTGGGAGTACCACGCTGACTACACCGAGTGTCGAGGCTGTGGATCAGGTTTCGACTTCAAAGCTGGCAAACCTCGTTGTAAGAAGGATTGCCCATACGAGCGCATAGGTCACAATCAATACTGAAGGAGGCAAACCGAAATGAACCGTAAAATCTTCCGAATGGGTTACGAGCCTTGCAAGGGTGACTGCTACTGCTACGACGATGTCCTACCAGTCGACGATCTCGATCCCGAGAAGCGTCAGGCTGTGATCAAGAAGCTGCTAGAGATGCACGCCCCGATGTGCGGCAACGAGGCGCTCCGCTACGGCGTCGACTTCAGTGAGGAGCTGCGGCTGTTCGTCGGCTTCTTCTACCACTACGGCGCGACTGAAACGTTCATCAACAGCAGCATGCTGAGCTGCGTCGAGCAGATAGCAAACTCGGCGCTGTCGCACTTCGCATCGGAGCAGTTCAAGATTGAATCTTCGGGACGCGAGGGTCTCGGCCGGTCGGCTTGCGCCTACGGCTCCGACGAGACGCTGGTCGACTTCATCAACAAGACTGCGCGCCCAATCTCCGCCTGCTAAACCAGTTCGGGTTCACGAGGGAGTAAATATGCAGGGGCGCGTGACACCGGAGACGGTGACGAAGCTAGAGACGGGTCAGATTTTTGTGTTTGGGTCGAACCTAAGAGGTATTCATGGCGCAGGCGCTGCGCTTGCAGCGCGCAAACAATTCGGCGCTAAACTCGGTATAGGTGAAGGTTTCACAGGTGAGTGTTATGCACTACCTACTAAGCGCACGCCTTACAAGCGCGCAACACTTGAAGAAATACATAGAGCCGTCGATCTGTTTATCGAAACAGCTCAACACTGTCGCGGACTGACATTTCTAGTTGTCGAGGTAGGCTGTAAGCTAGCCGGCTACACACCAGCGCAGATCGCCCCACTCTTCAGACCAGCTATCAAGATGCAGAACGTTTGGCTGCCGGCTAGCTTCTGGCGAGTGCTGTCGCCTGCGCGAACCGGTACGCAATGACCCCCTCCGACATCCCCCGCCTACTCTCCGACCCTTCCCCTCAAGACTGGCGCAAGGTCGCGCGCATCCTCGACAAGATGCACGACACGGCCAGCCACGATCTACCCCTGGCTGTGAAGCTGGTCAAGCGCTGCATCAACACCTGGCCTACCGACGCTCGCAAGTGCGTACCGCGCGAGCCGCTCGACCACTGGCGACGCGCGACGATCGACGACCCGCACGGCCACGATCAACTCCTCGACCTCTGCCTCAAGATCCGCCATGAGTCTGCCACCTACGGCTACTACGAAACCTACGTATGTAACGATCCGGCGCTACTGTGGACGACTGACGGGCCGTGGGGACGAGCCGGCTGCCAGCAGGTACACCTCGTCAGGGGCTTCTCGGGACCGGCGCGATCGGTGCGCTCGGACGCATGGCTGCGCATCGGCGAGGCCGGGCAGGGAGACCTCGTCGGCTGGCTGTCGGTGTACCTGCCTCCCTACGGGCTGCTCGCCGTCAAGCTGGAGGTGGAGATCAAGATGCCCGAGGGCAGGCTGTCGCCGAGTCAGCGAGCGCGCAGAGACGAGCTGGCTCGGGCGGGAGCGATCTACCTGTCGGGTAAGTCTGTTAAGTGCGTGGTAGGCCAGGTGAGAGGTGTGAGGGACGCTCTCCTAGCCAGGCGCCCGGTGTCTCAGGCGGTGTGCGAGGTAGAGGGTCTGGGGTGGTAGCTAGATCCACTCGGCCAGCCGAGTCTGCTCTCGGCGCGGCCGGTACCTCGCGTAGAAGTCTGACTTATCGAACGTCCTGCCCTCCAGCTCTGCCAGCGCCTTCTCCTGCGCCAGATCCTCGTGCAGGAAGTCACCGAATACTCTCGACTGTCTGGTCCGCTGCGTTCTCCCGTCGATCGAGGGGCGTCTCGTGCTGCCCTCGCGGCGCAGACGTGCCTGCTTGTTCGAGCAGTAGGGGGAGCAGAAGCGCCGCAGCTGTCCCGTCTCCTTCAGCCTGAATCGCTTGCCGCAGAGCTCGCAGGACTTCTCCGTCTCTCGTCGGGCTCGCGTCGCCTGCTTCACCCTGTACCTGAACGCGCGCAGTGCGTGCTGGTTGCGGCAGTAGTCGCCGCACCACTTGCGACCCCTCCGACTGTCCGGCGGAATCGGTCTCCCGCACTTGCACGTCGCCGCGCAGCCGCTCACTTGTGGACCCTGGCGTAGACCGGCCCGCGCTCCGAGAACACCTCGACGAACTTACCGAGCAGCTGCGTCGCGTGCAGCAGGCACACCGCCGACGGGAACGGCGCCGCGTCCTGCTCGGTGCCCTCGGAGTCGAGGAACTTGACCCGGCCCGTCAGCGCGCACCACGCCAGGGGATCCAGCTCGCGCCACCAGGCAGTGTCTACGCGGGCAGTCACCAGCGCGACGATCGCGCAGTCGCGCTCTGCCGCCATCTTCGCCGCCCACGCCTTGAGCGCTCGGCCGTAGGGAGGGTTGACGAAGACGAGGCGCTCTGTGTCTTGCGCGGCTAGCTCAGCAGACCAGCTCTGCTCTAGGCCGTCGCGGACTAGCCAGCCGATGCTTCGGTAGTCTGGCGTCTGCGGCAGCGTCTGGTAGTAAGTCATCGTCGCCCGTCTCGACGACTCAGCCAGCGGGTGCCCGCAAGGATCCAGTCCGATCGGCGCCACCCTCTCGACGAGGTCTAGCAGCCAGCCAGGCGTGAGGTGCTCGGCTGTCTTCGAGCTGAACATGACGTCTAGGTCGCTCATCCCGCCACCTGCGCCTTCGCGAACCCGCGCGCTCGCATGCACCAGTCCACCGTCCGCTGCCTGGCCGCTGCGTTGAGGGAGTCGACGCTGACGAACGAGACGCGCCACATGTCGAGCAGACTCTCTATGTTCTGGTCTACGCGCACCTGACTCTCCCAGCTCACGATCGCGCGCACCCCGTCGGACGCCCCGAGGAGATCGCGCTGCGGTCGGACGAGGAACACGATCGACTGTCGCAGGTTCTCGACGTATTCCGGGGGGACGCGCGCCAGCAGCTCGGGGAAGTTGTCGGCGTAGAGCTGAGCATAGGCGAGGCAGGAGAGCGTCCTGTCGTAGACTGCCGGCGGTGGCAGCGCGCGCTCGTCCTCAAGCTGGCGCTGAAAAACGCGAGCCTGTACTTCGGAGCTCAGCTCGACGTCAGCCCTGATGCGCTCCCAGCTCGACGCACGCTCGCCTACGCGCTGCTGAAACTCGTACAGCACGGCGCTGGCGACCTCGGTGAGCAGCGGCAGACCGTAGCGCTTGGCAGTCTTGCGTGCGAGCGAGGTCTTGCCCGAGCCCTCGCAGCCGTCGAAGTAGACGCGGGTGTGGGGCTGTCGGTAGGTTGGGCTGCTGAGACCGCCGAAATTGCCGATGCTGGACGTGAGCGTGGGGCTAGCCTGTGCTGCTGACTGTGCGTAACGGTTGGCACTACCCGTTTGTTCTCGCTCTCGCTTCTCCAGCTCTCGCTTCTCCCGCGCGCTCTCCTCGTCGGCTGCGAGCAGATCGTCGAGCGCCATCTCTGCGGCTGCTCGGGCCTGGTGCTCGTCGGGTTCGAGTCCTGATAGCTTTCGGCCGACATCCCAACACCACTCATTTGAGTCGGTGGGCGACCACACTAATAGCCGATATTTTCCAGATTGATAGACCCAATCGTTGGGCCAAAACGGACTACGCACCCAAGCCAGTCTCACATCGCACCTCTCATCTCTGCCACGACTTCCAATAAATCAGCCCAAGCCTTCGGCTTCTCCCACGGCGAGCGCAGCAGGTACGCCGGGTGAAAGGTAGGCATTACTCGCAGCACTCTCGCCTCGTCGCCCGGCAGGCAGCGATCGAACCACTGACCGCGCAGCCGCGTGATCTTGGCGTCGGACTGTCCAGACACGGCCTGTAGAGGCGTCGCACCCAGCGTCACGACGATGCGGACGCGAGGCAGAGCCCGTAGGATCGCCCACAGGTTCGGAGAGCACGCCTCGACCTCGGAGCGCTCGGGCTTCCGGTTCATCGGTGGCCTGCACTGGCAGACGTTGAGGACAAATGCGCCGGACTGTCGGCTGAACACCGAGCCGGGCCTCAGCTCACCCTGCATGCCCTCGATCATCTTGTCGAGCAGTTCACCGGACGTGCCTACGAAGGGCAGGCTCTGCGCGTCTTCGTCTCGACCGGGCGCCTCGCCTACGAAAGCGACGATCGCGTCGGGATCTCCCGCACCAGGGACTACGTGTGTGCGACTGCTAGCTAGCGGGCACGCGCGGCAGTCGATAGTCCGGTTCAGCGCTGCGCGCAGATCTTCGCCGTAGTGCGTCTGGTTTGCGTTGTGACGGGCGATCGGTAGTCTCCGCGATGCGGAGGGCGACTCCCATAGATCGTGGTCTGTAGAGCTTCCCACGCGCTATTCCTTACCCTGGTAGCCCGCAGCCTGTGCCAGCTCGCGCCAGCGCTGCACAAATCGGGCGTAAGGGTTCGGCCAGGGTACGATTTTAGTCTTGAGGGGCTCGGGCAACTCCATCCAGCGCACGGGCTCTGGACGCATCAGGTCCCGCTTCTCCGTCGCCAGCAGCACCAGATCCGCGTGCTTGACGATCGCCGGCAGCTCGACAGGCAGCCCGTACCGCCGCATGTAGGATTCGTGTGCGAGTCGCTTGAGCGACTTCAGGTCGGGTAGCAGTCGTAGCAGTGGGGACGCTGGGTCGAATCCCAACAGCGCCTCGTCGCCCTCATGGTTGATGCCTACGAATTGATCCAGCGCACTGCCGCCGAGTAGAGCGATGCAGTCGGCGACTCTGACGGAGTGCTCGGACACGGTGTAGTAGGGGTCGGTGCGAGCGCCGAAGCGGTGGATCCCCGAGAGGACGTAGGCCGTCTCCTCTAGACAGATCGCATCGTGGTTCCATTCGGGGACGCGCAGCTGACGGCCGAGGTAGGTCTGGAGCCAGACGTCACCTGGCCTGCTGGTTCCGTCGACGTGAGCGACGCTGTTCTCGATCTTCTCGACCGTGCCGATCGTCTGAGCTGGGATCGCGGGCACAGCCTCGCCTCGGATCACTCTGCCGTCGCTGCTCAGCTGTATGCTGTCGGCGAAATACTGAAGACCTTGGTACGTGACGATCGCGCGGGTGGGCGCAGCAGCCTGTGGGATCTTCGGTCGATCCGGCATATGAACCACGCCCTGACGCAGCTTCTCGCCGTCCGGGACGCCGATCGTCGGCTGTGCGGACAGGTTCGCACTCCCCGCGCACTGACCGTGCGCCATGTGGGTCGGGTCGATCCTGACGGCGATCTCGCCCGCCTTGATCGGACGCTGGCACTTGAAGCAGTTCACAGCACGCCTCCCGTCTTCAGGCGGGACCACGCCTCACGAAAGCCGGCCACCTGCGTCTGCGCGTCAGCCAGCGCGTTGTGCGCGCAGCTATTCGGTGCCTTCTCCGTCCGAGTCAGCTTGCGAAGCGTCGTCCAGTCGCGGACCTGGCTGTACTTCCAGGGTACGGGCATGCTGGACCGTCGGTAGGCGTTCTCCAGGATCGTCACGTCGAAGTCTGTCGACGCTGGCTGATCCGGGTCGAAACACACGGCCCCGATCGAGACGATCATCGCCGTTGGCAGATTGTCCAGCGTCTCCAGGTCGACCATTACTCGCTTCAATTCGCACCTCTCTCGCCCACAGCGTCTATTACAGCCTTCACCGCGACAGGCACGTCGGGGCGTACCGCCTTCAAAAGCCACGACCAGTAGCCGGGCTCGCGCTCACGCAGCTCGCCGAGCAGCCGGCCGCAGAACTTGCCGAAGCCCAGCCGGTACACCGACCTCTCCGCGTCCCACGAGTCGCGACAGCGATACACGTAGTGCTGAAACTGGCCGTACTCAGCGTCGACGCGGACGGCGGCGATCTGCGCTAGGCGGAGCAGGTTCAGGTCGCCCGCGTGCGTGTCTGGGATGCCCAAGCGCTGCCGTATGACGCCGAGCACGCGGAAGGTGCAGCGGACGTCGTAGAGGGCGTCGTGGGCCTGTCGGCTGGCATCGTCGGCTGCCTCGCCGATGTCTGTGCGAGAACCGAAGCCGAGAGCCACGGGCGAGCCGTCTACACCAAAAGCCTCCGCGACCTTCGCCAGCTTCCTCGACGGCATGTCCCGGTGATACCACGAGACGAGATCCAACACGTCGATCGTCATCGGCTTAGTACCGGCAACGAAGCCCATCTGCGCGAGCTGTAGCTGGAGCAGCGGCAGGTCGTACTTGCGGACGTTGTAGCCGACGACACAGGCGCCGGGCTGGCTGGCCTTGCCCATCAGATCAAGGAGCGCTGGAGCACGCTGGGCGAGCGTCTCCTTGCCGCGCACCATGTCGTCGGTGATTCGGTTGATCGCAGTGGCGGATGCCGGAATCGGACAACCTGGATCGACGAGAAAGCAGCTCTCGACGCCGGGCTCGGGCAGCCAGCCGGGGCAGCGACTGACTGCGCCGAACTGGACAACCTTGGCGCGGCTGGGGTCAGCGCTGGTCGTCTCCAGGTCTAGGCCGACCATGAGCAGCCGGCGCTCGCGCTGGTTTAAGAGGACGGGGTTGCCGTTCACTGGTGTGAACTCCCGCCACCGCACCAGCAATTTGAAAAATCCGTACCGGTTTGCACACAACCTGGGGAATGTAGACCCTGCGCGCTAGCGCGGTTGATACCCGCGCTAAGTTCTACTTTGGTGCTTCGGGATTTTTCAAGAAGTTTGAGCACTTCCTCGGGAGTGTCGCACTCGACGCCATTTACTCGATATGCCATCTAGCTCACCTCTCCTCAGACCCTAGCAGCCGCCAGACCGACGGCAACCCTTAATCACCCGAGCAACAGTACCACCCAACCGGCCCACTAAGCAGCCGATCCATCGACAGCCCTCAAGAACCGGGGATCCTCCCACGCGACCAGCTCGCCCCCGACGCGCAGCTCCTCGGCGCGCTTGCTCCAGCGCCTGGCCAACAGTGGCGAGCACCTGACCGGCACGTCGCGCAGGATCTCGGCGCCGGCCCTGTCCATGAGCAGACCGGTCGCGCCGGCCGCAGCGCTTCCCCGCTCCTCGGGAGCCTCGATCAGGAACTGGTCGTGAATCTCGTTGACGGGCCTGCACCCGTAGAGTGCCGACGACTCGCGCAATTCAGTCTCCGTCATCGGGCGCTCGGACAGCGTCAGCCCGTACTTCACCAGCGTCGCGACACTCAGGTAGCACGCCTTGAACAGGTACCAGCCCGCGCACTTGAGCACGTCGGACAGCAAGCCCTGGTAGACCGAATTACAGGCCGAGCAGTAGGTCGCGCCTGCCCTCAGTCTGCCAGACCACGGCTGGACGAGGTTGTAGAGCTGCTCAATCTTCCTGTGTCCCGCCTTATCTACGACGGGGCGCCCGCGCCTGCCGCGCAGCCCGTCTACGTAGCGGAAGTAGAGCGGCATCTCTGTCCACAGTGATTCCCACAGCGCCAGGATCTTCTCCCAGGTGATGCACTTGCACTTCGCCTTGTCGAGGCAGGAGCAGCGCGCGGGGCGGTCTACGCCGTAGGAGCGGATCGCGTAGGCGCGCATCGTCTCTATGCCGAGCCCGCCGGGCTTGCCGAAGTTCACGGCCTTCGCGCAGTTGCGCGCGTTGTCGAACTCGGGATCCTTTATCGCCTTGAGGCGCAGCCCTTCCTCGTAGGTGACACCGAGGATCACGCAAGCCATAGCAGTATGGGGATCGCGCCCCATCTTCAGTACGTCCGCGAGGTCACTGGTCCCCAGGATCCACAGGCACGCCTGCGCCAGCGTGTGGAGCTCGCCGAGCGAGTAGTCCGAGTCGACCAGCACCGTTCGCTTCAAACTGCCGTCGAGCGCGTCGTACATCACGACTCGGGGGACGTAGCACTCCCTATCGCCGAGCTCCGCGCCTGTACCGAGGCAGCGCTGACAGTTCTTCACGGCGGGCTTCTTGCCCTTGCAGACGTCGCACTTGCTGCCGCGCGCCCGATTCTGCACGTTCGGGCCGCTGCTGCCGGTGCGGCCCGTCTCTAGCAGCTCCTCGAACCGGGTGTGTATGGGCGCGGTAGTTCCCGAGCGTAGGACGGGCACGTCTGCGCTTAAAATTTTCCCGAGGTGGCTGACCTCGGCATAGTCGTGCAGCGCCGACTGTAGTGCCGCTAGCTCGCGCTGCTCCTCGACGGTCAGACCGTCGCCCTGCCCCTGCACCGAGTGACACGCCTCCTTATCGAGCGCGACGCAATCGGTCTCGCCGTGACGCTGCGGGTCGTAACTGTCGGTGCGCGGAGTCGCGACGCCGATCAGCCGGCAGGCCGTAGCCATCGCAGACGCCGCTGCCTTCGTGTCGCGGTGGTGCGTCCGATGAACCAGCCCGGCCCGCTCCAGCGCGTCGAATCTCACTCGGGCCAGTGCCTGCGCCGCTGCCTCCAGAGACTGCGGCTCGGGTCGCGGGAGACGGAGTGTCTTAGAGATCTGGAGCCACGCCGATGCTAACGCCGCGATCTCCTGATTCGGATCGCCCTCCCCCAGCTCGTCCGCGAGATGCAGCAGCTCGGCCTTCTTAGTGCCCGTGTGCGAAACGTTCATCTCTAGACAGCGGTCGGCTACCCAGGCGTGCAGCTTCTCCTTAGACAGGTGCCACTCGACTCTGACGAGACCGCTCTCGACGAGTCTTGCTGTAACCTCGCCGTGCTTGTGCGCGACGTAGGTAGCGAACTGCTCGACGGCCTGCGGGTCGGTGCGCAGGCCGTGCGCGGACATGGCGCGGAGCCACAGCGCGCCCCTGGCCTGACGGTACTCGTCGACGAAGGGATCGGCGTCGGCTCCGAAGTTCTCGCGCACCTTGGCCCAGAGCGCCGCGACGGGTCCTACGGCCGGGCTCGGCTGTTGAGTGCGTACCGGATAGGCGTTGCTTGAGAGGCCGGTATCGCGGGGCGATAGCTGCTGAGTTTGAGGGCGCTGCTGCGCCTGTGCCTGCACCGGAGCGGGACGTAGAGTCGCCTCACACCTGGCCTGCTGCCCCTGCGCTAGCCCCAGCTCACGCGCCCGCGCTTCGTACCCGGCGATCAGGTTGCGGATGAACCGGCTGTTCTCGCCGAAGCCCTCCCACGCCTGCATGTCGCGAGACTTAGCGCTCGTGAAGTGCGAGCTGCGCCGCAGTAGCTCGGTGCCGCCGCGCCCCCTCGTCGCGCTGAACAGCCGAGGGTGCTGCTCGAACTTGGCGCGGATCATGTCGGTCATGAGCCGATCGGCGTCGGCAGTGGGCAGGCCGGGCGACAGCTCGTTCCACGCCTCTTCTAGCCCCGGCCACTGTTTCCCCTGGTAGACGAGCGGGTAGTCGCTCTGCGTCGTCCCCTTGCGCCTCGACAGGGTCGTGAAGTTCGTGAGCGCCGCCGCCAGCCCCCCGCCGTCGGTGGAGCCGGACCAGATGTTGTAGCCTGGCTCGTCGGTGACGGTGCTGCTAGCGCTCCCGCTGCTCCCGTGCGAACCGTTACGCACTAGCAGTGCCCGAACCGGCCTCCCCGACTCCTGCGCGTGCCAGACGAGGGCGCCGGCTACAGCGTCGTCGAGAGCGTAGGCGCGTGCCTCGGCAGGCCAGGAAGCGATCGGCTCGTCCCTCAGCTCCGCGTACCTCAGCCTCCAGCTGTTCTCCTGCTCCTCGGTGCTGTCCTCCGTCTCGGTCCCGGCAGCCGCAGCGGCTCTCGTCTGCGCTATCTTGGCAGCCTCTCGGGCCTGCTCCTGCGGAGTCAGTCGCGTGCTGTTCGCTGCGCCGGCCTTCTTGGGGTCGCCCTTGTCCAGACGCATGCGGCACAGTCGCCACGCGAGGCTCGCGAGGTTGTACCTGTGGTGCGCCCACCGACCGTCGGCGAGCGCCTCCCTGCGGTAGCAGCCGGCCGCGAGGTCTAGTAGCTTCTGCCGTGTGAGTAGGTCGGTGACGCGGTCTGCGTCGTAGGCTCGCACCCAGCGGGCGAGTATCTGCTCTCGGTACGCGGGTCCGTCGGGGTCGGGATTCGGCCACTGCGCGCTGGTGACGAGCACGTCATAGGCGATGTTGGCGCCCGTGAAGTGGACCTCGGGATCATCGAGCAGCGGCAACAGCCAGGCGTCTAGATCCTGATGTGAGACTAGCCCCTTGCTGAGAATGCGAGGGCTGCACTGCTGCCACGGCCTGCCGCCCTGCGGGCTGAGGTCCAGCTCGGCGTAGGAGCCCACGACGACGCGGGGTACCTGTCGCCCGCGTGCGATCAGCTCGGTCTCTGTGTCGAAGGAGATGAGCCTCATTCGGGTTTGGGATCCTCGATTGCGACGAGAATCGTCAGGCGACCTGCTAGATCTTCGATCTGTAATTCGAGTTCAGAAGGCACCGAATTGGGATGATCGTCCTCAATCCGAGAGGCTATTCGTTCGAGTTTTCTGATGAGAGTTAAGTATGCTTGACGCCTAAGAATTGCAGTTATATCCCACCTCCCATAAATTTCCCGCGCACAACAGTCGCAGCCACCACAGCCCGACCAGTCACCACCGTCAGACGCGCGGCAGCTCGCGTGACCGCCGTGTACAGCCAGCGCTGGGCGTCCTCTCTGAACGACTCCGACTCGTCGAACACCACGACACTCTCCCACTCCGAGCCCTGCGACTTGTGACAAGTGACGGCGTCCCCGAAGGCGAACTCGTGGGAGTCGTCGCGTTGCCAGTATGGTAGCTCGTCTTCGCGACCCTCGAAGAAGTACGGATGGACGCGCACCAGTACGGGGTTCACGGCGTCGTCTATCGGGTCGACTATCATCTCCACCGACGGTTCGCGCTGCCTCACCTCGGAGACGCGCCACATGCCGCCGTTGAGCAGCGCCCTCGGGTGATTGTTGCGCAGACAGATCAGCTTGTCGCCGCGCGTCACCTCGGCTGGCAGACCTCGCAGCCGGCGGATCCGCCGGTTCAAGTCGTGCCTGGTTCGATTCAAACCGCACAGCACCTGGCCTGCGTCGAGCACGCTGCGCCAGTCGAGCGCGTCGTGACGCACTACGCGGCAGCGAGGATCGGCGGAATAGGCTAGCGCCTGCCCCTTCCTGACGCGCATGGAGAGGCGGACGATCGGGCTCTCGGCTGCCTGCCGGTGGATCTCGTCGAGCATGAAATCGGGAGCGCCGGCAGTGAAGAATCCCGCACCGTCTACGGGCGGCAGCTGGGCGGGGTCGCCCAGCACGAGTACCTTGCGCCCGAACGACAGGAGGTCGCGGCCGAGGTCAGGCCCGACCATAGAGCACTCGTCGAGCACGACTAGGTCGGCGTCCCTGATCGGCGACTCGGTGTTCAGCTCGAACCGGAAGACGCCGCGCTCGCGGTGCGGCACGTAGATCAGGCTGTGGCAGGTGGACGCGCCCTCGCAGCCCTTGCGCCGCATGACGAGCGCAGCCTTGCCGGTGAAGGCGCAGTAGTCGACACGGTTCAGTCCGGCGGCGAAGTGCTTGGCGAGCGTAGTCTTGCCGGATCCCGCGAAGCCGCCAAGATAGAAGACCTGTGGGGCGCTGAGATCGCGGTGCCAGCGCGCTACGGCGCGGAGCGCCTGATCCTGCTGGGGTGAGGGGGTCACTAACGCGCCCTCCAGAAATTGATGTTCCACCTGTCGACCGAAGGTGACGCGCTGTGGAAGTTCTTGCAATTGAAGCGGACGCAGTCGCCAGGCTGAAGCGTCAGCGTATGCGTCGGAGGATCGACGCTAGGTGTGTGCTCGACGACAGATCGAGACTTTCCGAAGCTCTGTCGCCCCTCCCAGTACCTGAATTCGCAAGTGCCGCTGACGTTGAGCCCTACGGCCTCGTAGTCGGCGTACCTAGCGTCGCGGTGCGGCGTGATGCCGATGGGGACTGATTCGCCGCTGTAGGTGACGAGAGCGTAGTCGTAGCTCCAGTCTATGACGTCGGCCAGTCGCTTCTTCAGCGACTCGTTGAGTGGTACGCCAGGCGTCAGACGCACAGGATCCGTAAGCGAGGGCTCGACGCCCAACCACGCACGCATTCTGCCACGCGCATAACCCGAAACGTCAGGTCTGAGCCTCGGTGTGATAGCGGTCTCAAGCCACGTCTTGAGTCGCTGACAGATGCTCTCATCGACCCTGCGATAGACCTCGATCACGGGCGCCCGCAGCTCTGGCAGTCGTAGGCGTCGCCGCTCTCAGTAGGCTCGCCACAGTTCGCGCACTTGACGGACGCAGGCACGCGAGCAGCCGTGAGGTCTACGCCCACGGCCTCGACGGTGCGCCTAGCCCTCTCGATCGCGCCTGGATCGTTCCACGACCTGTTAAGCCCCGAGGGGTGAGGCAGCACCCCGAACCGAGTACCGCCGGGCGCGTCGCCCACTGTGAAGGGCTGATACTCCTCGCCGAACGCCTCGCAGACCCTCTTGCCGAGCAGCACGAACGCGGGCCTGTCCTGCTGAGCCAGCAGCGCCGCCGTCTCGCGGGCAGTCCGCGCGGACCAGGCGCCCCGGCAGAGGTTGGCCCTGTCAAACGTCTCCAGGTAGCGTTCGGGGGTGAGCCCGAGTATCCCGGCCAGGCGACCGCCGCTCGACGTGCGAGGCAGCGGGAACAGGGCGAAGTAGTCGCGCCCGCCGAAGGGGTTGAGCTCCCCGACGAGCAGCGGCTTAGCCGAGTGCGTACCGTTATGCTCAAGCTCTAGCGCCAGCCTGCGCGCCTGCCTGACGAGTGCGACGGTGCTCACGCCTGCACCGGCTCGGGCCTAGAACCCTGGTGGTAGGTCCTGAACAGGAGACACAGCAGGCTCAGCTCGCTGTCCTCCCTCGCAGTCCTGTCAGTCTTGAAGAGGAGCGCCCTCATGCGATCGTAGTCCTGCCGACTCATCTGCCCGTCTCCTGAACTAGCGGAAGTCTCGCGGGTCTATCCTGTGCAGTCGGCCGCGACCGCCGAAGCCGTCCCACTTCCTCACAGTGTGACTGGTCCCGCCCTTGCTGCCATCGAAGACTGAGATCAGCTCGTCTGCGATGCAGCAGAGCACCTCGTCGCGCGCCTTGAGCAGATCGCCGGCCTGCTGGTCTGTCGTCGGGCGCTCAGCGTGGCACATGTAGACGCCGGCAGCGTGCGCCAGCACCTGCGCGTAGGCGTCCCGAGAAGGCTTCGGCCACCTGGAGTCTTGACCGGGGAACGGAACCAGCGCCAGGTACGGCAGGCCCATCCTCAGCCACACGCCGCAGGCGTCGGTGTCCGCACCCAGCGCGACGCCTGAGACGCCGAGCGCTGGCAGCTCGTGATAGTCGACGCGCCACTCGGCTCGGCTGAGGAAGTTGTCGAGGTAGTCGGCGTCGGTGTAGCAGTGCGGGCGCTTGCGCTCGGGTGGCCTGTCGAGCAGCGCCTGCGTCGTCCGTCGGATCTCCTCGCGGATCCTGACGCGCAGCGGGTTCGCGCGGTCGTAGCCGTCGAAACCAGGCTCAGTGGTCGAGCGTCCCAGCGAGTCGAGCTTGTGAGGTCGATGGCCGCTGATGCCGACGCACTGACCGGGCACCTTGGGCGGGACGCGGGATGCTCGGTCGCGCATGGTGTTGCGCAGGCGTGCGAAGTCGACCACAGCTAGCTCGTCCGTGCAGCCAGCGTACTCGCCTGTTCGCTCAACCGTGCCGCTGAGATAAGCAGCTCATGCAACAGTTCGTCGATCGTGAAGCAGATGCTGTCAGCACCCTTGTACATGAGCTCAGGCGTGTCAAAAATAGGGATGTAGATATGCAAGGGTTTGGCATGACCCCAGAACCAACCGGCCTCCAGGTGAGCGCTGCGACCGCACGGCAGCAGCAGCACGCAGCAGTCGGCCTCGCTCATCTTATTGAAGTCATTCTTGAAGCCCTCGCAGGCCCGTGAATGTAGGAGCACCTCGTCTCGGTACTGCTGCGCAGTCATCGTCTCCTGAGAAACGCCGGTCTCAGGCCAGCCGAATCCGCCTACACGCCAGTCGAGCGGCTCGTGCCCAGCGTCGCGAAGGCGCTGCAATAAATCTTGGTAATGGGTGTTCTTCCACGAAGATGCGACATAGATTTTCATTGGAATTCCTTTGATCTAGCCGTTTTCTCGACCAGCGCCAGGTGGACGGTGCGCTGCGTTCATCTCTCGGATCGCGCGGCGCTGCGACTTCGTCAGATGGTGACGCCGATGACCCTCCGTCGAGCAGAGCTTGGATCGAGGGTGGGCCAGGTCGCAGCCGTCGCTGAGTGCGCGATTCGCTGGAATCAGTTTAGGGTCTGTCGCCAGATCGGTAGCCGGACGCGAAGGAGCATTCGCAGTGCCTACAGGTTCGATCTCCGACGACACAGCACCAGCACCAGCCAAGAGAAGCGACATGCCGAGCATGGAACGTAACACGGGGTTTCTGATCACAGTTATCTCCTAAACTTCAGCCAGCCTTGCAGCAGCGACCAGGCCGGGACAGCGAGCAGAAAGGCGAGAACGTCGAGGAAGTGGCCGGGCGCTGCGCAGGCTAGCATTTGGTGCCTCAATCAGTGGGTGGGGTGCGAACCGTCTCGCACCCAGCAGTCTAGAACGGCGCGGGCTTGCACGCCGTCTTATTCGGGCCGACGTCGTGACCGGGTCGCTCCATGCACGGATCCTTGTCCTGCCCGCACGGCTTGCCGCAGAACTCGGCGGGAGCCGACGCCACGCGCTGCGCGTCGGCCGCGCCTGCTGCACCGCCGCGAGCTCCCGCGACGGGGGCAGCCCGTCCGCCTCCCTTCGTCGCCGCACGCTGCTTGGCTTCCTCGACTTTGCGACCGTCGTACTTCGTGCCGTCGCGGGTCGCCTTGAGCAGCCCGCCGAACTTCTGCGACAGCGTCTGCGCCTCGACCTTGGTGACGCGCGTGTCGAGCAGCTTGAAGCTGACGAGCATGATGCGGGGCGCGAACTTGCTGTCTTCCTTGACCTCTTCCTTCTCAAAGTAGGCTCCGAACTCACCAGTCATGCCGAGCAGCTCCGCCGGCACCCAATCGGAATCCTCGTCGGGGACGAAGTCGGTGAGCGACTCGTCGGCACCACCAGTGCGGGGCGCAACCACGCGGCCGGGACGCCAGCCGAGGAAGGTGACGTTGTTGATCAGGCGCTCGGTACGCCAGAAGAACGTGCCGTCGGGGTTCATCGTCAGCTCGTCGCCGTAGGTGAAGCGGTAGCCAGTAACGTCGATCGCGCCGAGGGGCGGGAAGTGACGCCCGATCTGCGGCTGGCCGTTCTCGTCGAGCAGCGGCACGTTCAGCGTGGGATCGGTGAAGACCTCGGCGAAATGCTCGCCGATCTGGTAGAGACGACCGGCGACGCCGACGACCTTCTGACCCTCGGTAGCAGGCCAGAAGCTGGATCCGTCGCTCGCCACCGACTGCCCCGGCAGCACAGGGACCGAGCAAACTGCCGCCTTCGGCTGGTTCTCGACCTCGTTCTCGCCGAACGCGAAGGCGTCCCAGCCCTCGGGGTTGTTGGCGGGAAACTGGCTCGCTGGCACCTGAAGCTTGCACGTCCGCTTGACCACGCCCTCGACGATGATCATGTCCTTGCCGTTCTCGGACTTCGTCAGCTTTGCGCGCAAAATTTGCACGACGACGTTGCCGCGAAAGACAGCTTCATGCCGCTTGAACGGCGGGTAGTGCATCGGCTGCGCAGTGATGCGCTTGATCGCCTCGTCGAGAGTCTCGCGCGGCTTTGTGCTAGGCGCGGGGCTGGTTGTGCCCGCGCTCGGAGCTGCGGCGTTCGCAGCGGTCTCGGACTCACTCGTGATCTGGTCGCTCATTTGGTCGTGTTCCTCGGCGCCTCGCGGGCGCGTTAGTCGTTCTTGAAACCCGGCAGAAACTTACAATCCGCCCCCGATAGGTCTCCTGGCCTGCTGCGCAGGCGCCGCAGCCCTGCTCGACGTGTACGTGACTGCCGCGTTGCCGTCGTCATCGTCCTCAGTCGCCACGCCGACGAGCGCGGACAGGCAGTAGCGTCGCAGGTACGTGATCTCTGACCCCAGCGCCTGCACTCCCGGTGCACGTTTCTTCTTGACCGCTCCTTCAGACGGCCCGGTAGCGTCGAGTCCACTACCCAATAGACCGGCTACCGGCGCCTTCTGCGCGTCGGCAATGGACTGACGCACGCTGTCTAGCGTCGACAGGGGAAAGCTGCTCTGGTACCACTCGCCCGATGCGTGAGTCACGCGGGTCAGCAGGTACACGTCGTCTCCGATCGGAACGGTGAAGTGAGTGACGCCGATATCCTCAGCATTGAGGGCCTCCATACAGGCGTCGTGAACGCTGGCAAGGTCGGCGTAGCGCGCGTTAGTCTTGCCGTCGGCCGTCTTGAAGCCTGGGTTGTCCGTATCGCGCTTGGCCGTGTCGAACTTGCGCTGCGCCCTCGCAAAGGCTGGCGCAATGTTCTTGATCCCGTCCGACGTGATAGGGAAAACGGGCACGCCGCGCACGACAGCGCACGGGATCTTCACGTCGCTCCAGGGCTCGGACTGGTCGCGCTGACTGTGCTGCGCTGGCGAGTGCGTACCGGTACGCTGCATCACCGGACGGTCTGCGGAGACAGACTCGACGGTTATCGGCTCGGCTGTAGTTCGATCGTTGGACATAGGTATCTCCTAATGCGGCACTCTGTCCGCCCGTCAAGCCTACCGTCACAGTCCCTGGCTTTCGGTCGCCTACACCGACGGCTAGCGCTTGCGAGTTTGGTGGTCACATCTCGCTTTGATCGCTAGTAATGTGCGTCTCTGAGACGGAACTTTCGACGCACCGCCACCTAGCGAATAGACGTTTAGCCGGTGCTCCCGAACCCACCCGCGCGCTCAGACTCACCGACGGTCTCCGCCCACTTGTCGACGGGCACCTCGCTGAACTCACACTCCAGCACCTCGCACAAGACTAGCTGCGCGATGCGGTCGCCGGGCTTGAATTCGATCGACTCAAGCCCGTGATTGCGGAGCAGCACCTTGACCTCGGCCGGGATCTTCTCGGAAGCTGCGCCCGTCTTGCGTGGATCGTCGACCAGTCGATAATCTGAGTCCACAGTCCCCGGACTGTTATCGACCACGACCCCCCGCGTCGCCAGACCTGAGCGTGAGCGCACCTGCGCCTCGCAGCCCTCGGGAACGGCGACAGCAATACCCGTCGGGAGCAGAGCAGCGCTTCCCGGATAGATGGTGACACAGCCCTTCTTGTCGACGCTCACCCCCGTCTGCTGGATCGAGGGCTGCGCGCGCAGCCAGAGCGCCACGACGCCCGGCGGCGGACAGTAGTAGAGATCGTAGCCGCTGCTGCCTCGGGTCGCGCGCTTGGGGATCGGGCTGTGCTCCTCGCCTGCTGCGTCGGTGCGCCAACCGCGAATCGCAGTGATCTGGACGTGCAGTGGCGCCTGACGCCACTCGTCGACCGCGACCTTGAGCGCGTCGGGGAGCAGACCCTGTAGAGTCTCTGTCACCGCACGCTGCCCGATGACCGGGACGATCTTCTCGGCGACGGTGCGCACAATCTCGTCGATCTTCGCCTCAAGTCGGGCGATAGTCTCTCGGGGCTCGTCTCGGTTCTTGTCGGTCACGGTGGACTCCTGATATTTGATACCGATCTAAGCGTCTGGCCTGTCAGCCACGTTGGAGCCTAGCACACTGTCGGTAAAAGCAGCGTACATGGGGCGTCGCGCTTCGTTGAATTTACTCTGTACGATCCCTGCGCTCGCGCAAGGTGAAACTGTGGCTCTCCGTCAGAGCGCCGGGAACCGCGCGCAGTTTGTCGAGAACCGCCTCAGTAAGCGCTCCCGGCTTCGCCTCACCCATAGCCTCCGCGATGCGCCCGACCGACGCAGTCTCCCTAACCATCACAGCGTACTTCTCCGGATACGCCTCTCGCAGCACCGTCAATGCCAGCCGCGTCACCTCCCGCGTCTGCCTTCGTTCGCGTCGGAGAACGTAGCCGGGTCGCGTCTCCAGTTCGCCGTTACGCTGAACATAGAGCTCGATCGCCCGTTCTCCCTGCTCGACTAGGCGACGCGCAGCCTCCAGCGCAGCGTATGCCTTACCGATGTTCGCAGCACTGATCCCCGTTCCCAGCTCTACGCCCAATCGCTCTATGGGGCTGCGCTGCGCAGGGCATGCGCTGAACCCTCGGCAGCTCGTGCAGTGAGATCCCACGTTCCATTGTTCAACCGGCCGTGAGGTGAGTCTATCGGTGAGTTCCTGAAGAGTCTTCACCGACTCTAGCAGCAGATCCTCCGTCAGGGAGACCGGCGTGATCCGCCAGCAGTGCGCGCGCTGGCTAGGCGCTAGCTCGGGCTCTGCTACCAGCTCAGCGTCGTAGTCCCGCGTGAACCAGGCGACCTCGCAGCTGCCTAAGTCTGTCGAGGCAGGCCAGGAGAGCCACAGCAGCACCGCTATAGCGTAGTAACGCAGCTGCCACGAATCCTCCGGCGGCGGTAGAGTACCAGCTGCCTGGCCTGCACCAGTCTTCAGGTCACCCAATCGCAGGCTGACGAGGGGTCGCTCGCGCTTCACGCCCGTTTCGTCGTAGAAGCTCACCCAGAACGCGAACACGTCTGGGGTGCCTCCGGTAACGTGGGGCGCGTAGACTGTCCCGTATGCTCCGGAGACTACTTCGGGATTGTTTTTGAAAGAGACCTTGAAGCTGGTCTCAAAGTGGATGCCCCGGTGCCCCGGCGCGGGTCTGGCTGCAAACACTGCTCGCAGCCACTCGTCGAGGTTCTCGGGGAGACCTCCGGGGCGCAGGACATCCCCGTGCTCCGCTACCCCTGCCAGAGCAGCAGCCTCGTCTCTTGGTCGCTCCTCGACGCGCGGCAGAGTCGCTGCGCCGAGACACCGGACGACTGCGTCAAGGCCGCTGCCCGTGAACAGGGGACGGAACATTTAGGCTTTCGCCTCGGTCTTGCTGGGCTTCGCGCTGGCCTTCGGAGTCTTGGGCGTCTTCGGCTCCTTGTCAGCCTTCGGAGCCTTGTCGGGCTTCGGGAGCTTCGCGACCTTGTCAGCCTTTGGTGCCTTCGCGACCTTGGGCTCCTTCACCTTCGGTTCCTTGGGAGGCTTCACGACCTTCGGAGCCTTCACCTTCGCAGGCTTGAGCGGGCCTCGACGAGCCTCCTTGCGGGGCTTCGGGACCTTGGGAGGCTTCGCCGCTTTCGGCGCCTTCACAGCCTTCGCTGGCTTCGGCGACGCGACGGCAGAGGCAGCAGCGGGCGCTGCTGCCTCTGCTCCGACGTCCGGCGCAGTCACCGCAGAGTCCGTAACGGTACGCACTTCCCCGTCTTTGCGAGGCGTGACGATCAGCTCGGCCGGGTCGCGATCGGCAGTCCGCAGCACGGGGACACCAGTCGACACGACGCCCACGCCCTGCGCCACGGTGAGACCCTTGACGCGCAAGACTTCGTCGAGCGCTGCCTTGACCGTGCTACAGCCGAGGAGCAGCGTCGGCGAGCTGCCGGCGGGAGCGAAGGCACCTGCGTCTCCCGCGAAGTAGGCGGCGAACTGGTAGGCGGTCTCGTAGACGCACTCTAGGATCCGGTGCTCGGCGCTGCGCTCGGTGCCGTCCGGCATCAGACCAGCCTCGTCAGGCGTCACGCCTTCCAGGGCGCTGTATACGCGGTCGCGGATCGCCGCGAACAGGGAGCCGTCGAGACGCGCGGCGCGCGGGGCGATCCCCGCCGTCGTCATGCTGTCGGGACCGACCGGGGCGCGGTTCTCCTCGGCGCTGTGACGGGCGCCCGCGCTGTCGTCGCCGGACACCTCGCGCTTGCGAGACGGGTCGCTCCAGCCCTCGCCGCCCTCGCCCGAGCGGCCAGACCTGCTGGTCCCCGTGTCTGCGTCGTCCTCGACCGAGGAGCCGTCGCGACGGACGCCGCGCTTGCCCTGGAGCTCGGCGAGCAGCTTCAGCTGCTCCTCGCGAGTCTTCGGGATGCGCTTACCACCCGGCCCGCCCGATGTGGCGACGAAGAAACCGCCGTCGCGGACCTGCTTGAGCGAAAGCCCCTCCTCGCCGCGCGCTCCCGCGTCCACTGCCTGCTGAACCTCGGGCTCCAGGTCGAGCAGCCGCATGTAGAGCTGCACCGAGTTGGAGTCGAGGTTATCGTGCTTGGCGACAAAGCGGACGGGTAGGCCCTGACCGTAGGGTCCGCCGTGAGCGATACGATTGGCGTACTGCTCGTCCGTCTCGCCCTCCTGCTTCGCGGGCGCAGGGGCGGCGCACAGCGACTGGAACTGATATGCCTTCTTCGTCGGCGGAGTCGCCACCTGCGCCCCCTTAAGCCCGAGGCTAGCGAGCTGCGTCGCGTAGTGCGCGGGGTCGCGATCTTCGGGCTCGAACGCCACCCAGGCGACGTATGGGATCGGGCGGGGTGGGCTACTCGCCCAGTCGATCATGCTGGTGTAGCTCGGCGGCGACAGACCCGGCTCGGCCGCGTCTCCGATCTTCCCGCCGACGTAGAGCGGCAGCGAGATCGGCTCGGCCCACTCCCAGCCGACGTCACCGCGCTTGAAGCGAGCTGCGGCCTCGCTGCGGGTCTTGACCTTGAGGACCTCGGGCTTGCCCGCTGCGTCGGCGTCCTTACCTGCGATCTCCACCGCGAGGTCGACGAGCTGACGCAGGCGACGGTTGATCGCCTCGATTGCGCCGGGGTTCGCCTCGCCGCGTTCGGTGCTGTCGCCGCCGCGCTGGCGACCATCGGTGATGAACGGCTCCAGTCCGCGGCCCTTGTCCCACACGACGCCGCAGAGCGGCTGCCGGCTGTGTGTAACGCACAGGATCGGGCTGGCGTGACCGAAGACGCGGCGCTCGACTGCGGGAGAACGATTCGCCAGCAGCATAAAGCAGAGAATCTCCGAGGTCGGTAGGTCGGCGCGTCCGTCGTCACCGGGGCTGTTCGGCGAGCGGTAGACCGCCAGGTCGGACGGGTGATAGAAGGAGTAGCTGCGGAAGTACGCGCGGCGCTCCTCGGGAGTGTGGGCGGGCTTGCCCTGGATGGGGTCGAACTGGGGTAGGGTCATCTGGGGATCTCCTGTGCTATTCGGTACTATTGGTGCTGTTCGTATCTGTGAGTGCGTAACGGTTAGCTCTCAGCGTGTAGGGTGGCAGAGTCGGACGATCTCAGCGTCTACCGCTGCGTCGTGGCTATCGAGCGTCGGGACTGCTGGAGCCGGTGCAGCCCAGGCGAATCCGAGCTGACGGTTGCGGATCGCGATCTCCTCGGAGACTACGCCGTAGAGCGCCGTGAGAGTGGGCGCTACTGCGCGGGGCTGGTTCTTCGTGTCACCGACTAGCACTACGCGCTTGGCGCCGCAGCGCGCGAGAGCCATCGCAAAGCGATCGTCAGCGTCGATGAACACCACGTCATAGGTGGAGGGATCGACGAAGCGGGTAGCCAGCCGAAACTCATAGTCGCCGAGCACGGACGCTTGATTCTCGCCGACGGCGTCGATCGTGAAACCGCAGACCTCAGACAGCGCGAGCATGCGGTCTTGCAGTCGGAGGTCTGCCGCGATGTCGCGGCGTTTCGTCGCTGCCATCCACGCTGTATCGGCGTCAGCCGCGCGTGCAGCGTCACCCTCGTCCAGCGCGTCCTGTATCTGCGACCGGAGATCCCCGACGAGGTCGTCGAAGTGCTCGTACACCTTGCGCGGCGTCTCCAGCTTTGGCATGACGCACAGGACGCGGAAGCCAGACGGTAGCGCAAGCTGCTCTGCGGGAGGCAGCCCGAGCGAGGCGAGGAACGGCGCGGAGCGTATAGCGTCGCTGTGCTCGGCGATCAGTGCCTGGTCGTAGACGGCACTGAGCGGTCTGGAGACGTAGCTGCGAGCGGCCAGCGTTCGCTTTGCTGGCGCCTTCTTGATCACAGTCACAGTTGAGGTCGCGGTAGATGCTTTGCGCTTTGCCATGATCTGAGACTACTCGACCTTGTTACTGGTGTCAAGCGGTGCGATCTTCTCTAGATAGGCTCGCGCCATCCTGGCCAGCTCTCCCCCGTCGCGCTCGGCGAGCAGGTAGGTGTAGCGACTGACCCGAAAGTGAGCGGCTACGTCGGACTGCCGCAGCCCCCGACTCTTGCGCAGCGAGGCGAGATCGCCGCTCCTCTCGAGAGCCTTCTGCCACTCGGCGTCACTCTCGTAGATCCGCCTAGCGTCGATGCCTCGACCCTGCGCCCACTCGACGACCGCCGCGAGCTGCGACTCAGACGGCGCTTTCAGCCCCCGCGACCAACGGGACCACGTCATGCGATTGGGCACCAGGCATGCGTCTACGATGGCGCGGCTGAGCCCTCGCTGCTGGAGGAGCTGGACGAGCTGCGGGAAACGACCGAGGGCGAGGGTGAGCTGGTCGGGGGTCAAGAGATCTCCTGTGCCAGCTTTCGTGCTTCTGTGGCAGCTCTTGCTAGGCAATCACAGAGATCTTCACAATGGCTGTCACACAACTTTAGACAGCAATAGTCAGCAGCTTCTGCACGACCCCAAAAGGCTTTTTCGCAGTCGCGTTTAGCACACAGAGCAGGGCTCAACCCAAAAATCAACAACTTGAACAACTTCCAGATCAGTAGCAACATCACTCCCACCTGAACCTAAAGGTGACACGATCGAGCAGCGGGTCAAGCCCCGTCGTATTCTCCGTCGCTGCCACGCCAGAGCATACGCGGTCGTACTCCGCCAGCAGCCGCTCGGTCTCTACCTGCCCGCCCCAGCTCTGCCCCAGTTCTGCCTCCGTAGACCTGAGCCGAGCCCCGAGCCTCGCGGCCTCGGCATCCACCGCCTGCGCCTCGGCCTCCAGCGCCGACCGCGACAGCCGCTGCCCTAGACTAGACACTGGGCGCGACGCCTGGAAACCGATCCCCGCCACTGACAGACCCGTGCCATCCGGCATAGCACCCGCTGGATAGGCCGAGAGCGCCGACGCACCGTCTACAGTCTCCAGCCACAGGCCGAAGCCGCGCCAGACTCCGATCCACACGGCGCCCGACCTGCCCGCGCGATGCTGCCACAGCGCGCGCACGATCGCGTCGGCCTCCTGCATGCTCTCCACATCTCCGGCCTGCAACTCGCCCACCGATCGAACCAGACTCAGCTCCGGCCCCTTCGACACGAGTCCCGCCCACTCTCGCAGACGCTCGGCCTGTGCCCCGAGTCTCGCGATCCTCGCGGGCAGACCCTCCGCTACCCGACGCAGCACGGCGCGGCCCGATCGCCACGACTGCCAGCGCCTCTCCATCGCGCCGAGCTCCGTCTCCAGCCGTATCTTCTCGACCACGCGGGCGTCGCCGAGCGCCACAGCCTTAGCCATGCCGGCGGTCAGGACCACGGCGCCGATGTCCTCTACCTCGCGTCTCGACGCTACTCCGGTCATGAGCTGCGAGATCCACCGCGCCTTGCCCTCGACGATCTGCCAGACGACTGGGTCGTATGACCCCTCGGTGACGTAGACGTAGACCGCCACCTCCCCGTACCTGTTGCCCTGCCTGACGCCGCGCTTGACGCGCTGCTCCAGCTCGTCTGGCCTCCAGGGACAGTCTAGGTTGTGCAGCGCCAGCAGCCGGTCCTGCACGTTCACGGCCATGCCTATCAGCTGGGTACTTCCGACGCACACCCTGATCGCTCCCGAGCGGATAGCGCTGTGCAGCGAGGCGCGCTTGCGCGGCGTGAGGTGGTCGTGCGCGAAGGCCACCTCGTCCGGCGGTATCCCGTGCGAGACGAGCATCTCCTTCAGCCGGCCGTAGACGCCGAGCTGTGCGAACCTGTCCGCACTGGTACTAGTGTCGGTAGCTCGCAGGTAGGAGAGGTCGTCCGCGTCGGCCTCCCTCGGCGTGTACATGTCGCAGAAGACCAGCTGCGCGCCCGACTCCTCGTCTGACTCGACGTAGTGACGGAACACCCTGTCGGCGAGGGGCGTGAGCTTCGTGACGTGGGGGGCGGCAGGCCAGGAGAGCGGGGGCCCGTTGAACACGCTGGCCTTGCGTCCGTCGCTCGTGACCATTAACAAGTTGTCCTCCGACGGGTCTACTCCCCCTGCGCGTATGCGCTCGGCCCTGTCGGCGAGCTGCCTGGCGTAGGCGCGGAGCTGCGGCGTGGGTGCGACGGAGACCACCTGGACGGCGCCGCCGAGAAGTGAGGGGGTCACAGGTAGTACGCGACGACGCCGAACTGGACCTCAGCGTCTGGCCATAGTCGGGCGAGCGTCGCGATCTCAGCCTCGTAGGTCTCGCGGAACCATTCGAGCTGGGCGGCGATGATCTTGGATGTGAGCTGCCAGACGTTGCCGTCTGAGTAGCGGTCGATGGTGACGCCTGCGCCGTTCGCCCCGTTCGGGAGCCAGCACAGCACGTCCGTCGACCTGTAGCCTGTGCGCTGACTACTCAGTCTCTCGCTGTGTAGCTTGTCGAACTCTTCTCGACGAGGTCCGCCGTCGGAGTCCTGACCGGTCTCGACGAAGGGACCGACGTAGGTGTTGAGGTGAGAGCTCATTTTATCCTACCTCTGTAGGACACTCAGAACACCGACAGCGCCGAGGTATCTTTGTCGAGGTCTTGATCCGCTTGAAGTGGCCGCAGCTCAGAGTGAGACGATAGCTGCCGATTTTTCGGAGCTTGTACGTCATCGCCATTCAGTCCTCCCTCGCAAAAGACCAACACTCGCCGAGCAGCGACAGCAGCTCTGGCACGTTTCTGAACCGTAGGCGCGTCCTAGACCTGAAGCGTCCGACACAGTCCATCTCGACGGCCGCGTAGGGCTCACAGAACACCGACGCCCAGGAATCGAAGTGTAGCAGCCCCACCTCGCGGAGCAACCTCGGCTGAAGGACACGCATCCACACGTATGCCTCGGCGAGCGTGTTAGTCAGCGGCGTACCCGACAGCGCTGTCACGCGCCCCCTGCTAGAGCCGAGCAGCGCCTGACACTTGAGATACAGCCCCACTGCGCGGGAGCTCTCCCGCGTCGGCAGGCCGGCTACGCCCTCCATCCGAGTCGCGACGGGAAGCGCCTTGAAGTTCTGCACCTCGTCGACTACCAGATGGTCGCAGCCGAGGTCGTCCCAGCTCGGGAGATCCGTCCGTCGCCGATCCTCTAGATCAGCCAGCAGACGCCCCAGCTCGCCAGATCGCCCGCGCAGCTCCGCCCGTGCCACGGACTGAGCAGCCCTCGACATGTCGTACTCGGCCTCGCGGATCGCGTGGCGCAGGTCCGATAGCTCGCGCTCCGCTACAGCAGCCAGCGTCTCGCGCGCCGGACTAAGTGCCCCCAGGGCCTCGTGCGTGAGCACGATGTAGGGCCACGCCCCCGACGCTGCGCGATGCAGGAACCCAGCCAATCCCCCGGCAGCCACGCCGAAGCGAGGGCAGGACCAGCTCAGCACCTCGTCGGCCGAGCCCGGAAACAGCGCCCGCCACCGAGCCGCCCACTGGCCCGCCGCGCTCGCAGGCACAGCGACGACAGTCCTAGTAGCCCTACC
>ERZ650304.293-NODE-293-length-29336-cov-5.001195_pt1 | contig 29336 bp, 28 predicted proteins | sample MGYA00376240_ERZ650304 | MGnify/ENA primary metagenome ERZ650304 (study PRJEB26733, sample SAMN07839271) | wastewater metagenome | biome: small river; feature: stream; material: water | place: USA: North Carolina | collected 2016-03-01 ... | reverse complement strand
ATCCTGCCAATGGTGAGTTGGGACGCGCAGCCTCATCTGTCAGCATTGACTTGATAGCCTGAGCTGGAGCTTTGTGACCAGAGCCAACATCACCCACACCATAGTCACCTGTCATCTCACCCCATGTTAACCCAATATTTTTGTTTGGGTTCTTGAACATGTCATAGCCTTTGTGCAGCATGAATGGACTAACACCTGCAGCTACAGCTCCACCGGCTACATCATATGGATTACCCATATCAGCCTTTTTGCGCATGAATGGATAAGATGCAAGGCCTGCGGTCAGAGCAGTACCTGCTGCCAATAGTGGATTCTTTACACTAAGGAATGGTTTGAGTACGGATCTTATATGTGCCCCATACACAGATGGGGTGGATGCCACAGTGGAGCCATTACCAGCCAACCGCATAGCCTCACCGATCTGTGATACATTGCTAGTTCCAGGAGTACCAGTGATTGAGTTCTTCAGAACATTAAATGCCTGTGAGCCTGGGAAGGCTTTTTCAAACCGGGTAAGACGATGCTGAATTGAACCAGGCTGCTTCAGAAGAGCATGCATCTGCGGTGTAGCATTATCCCAAAATGCCTTATGCATCTCTGGATTATGCCCAAGGCCTTTCTCCATCATATGATAACGAAGATCATCCAAGGATGCTTTTGGGTTGGCAAACAATGAGTAATGCCCTGATACATCTGGACCTTCCTTACGCCGTAACCAGGACATAGCATCACCTGTGCGTACACCTAACACTTTACTGCGGGCTATGTTAGCTGCCTGTGTGGAGTAGTCATCAATGATATTGGAAGCGAGTCCAGTATTTACGTAATGCTCACCCAAGTAATTAGGTTTAGCAGTGATCCTGGATATAGCTGCCTGCTGCGCAGATGGATCTGAAATACGAGACTTGATCTTATTGATCAGTCTTTGCTGCATACCATCAGTGGATCCAAGGTTGGAAGTATGCTTACGCATAATCTGTTCCCAGTTATCCAATTTAGACATACCCTTACCAAGATCTGAATAACCTTTATAGGCCAGACCTGTCAATCCACCTGCAGCCATTGCTGGCGCAAAGTCTTTGACGGAGTACGATGGAGACGACTGACTTCTATTCGAGTCCACATACGATCGTACGGCATTGAATATGTCAGCAGTTTTTATCATTGCTAAAATCTAAATTAATAAATCGGACTGGCAACTACTCAGACATCATGGTGACAAAATGTGTAGGTGTTGTGTCTCCAGGAAAAACAACTTCACGTACTTGTAGTTCTTTGGCATTGGCGAGTTTGGTTAATTCATCAAACCTTCCATTACGTATTGAATCAATGACAGATGCTACTTTAGATAGTTGGGCCACTTCCTTCTCAGCTTGCTCTTGCCCATCTACACCAGCCTGTAGGACTGCAGGATTGACTCCTTCGCCAATACCATTACTGACAAACTGCATGATGGCTTCTTCCAACTGAGGAGTCGGGACATCCAATGGAAGACCTGCTCCATGATGGTTATTCAACCACTGGGCAATAGCCAGGACATCATCATCCGAGAAAGAGGCCTTCTTTTCCCGGTATTCCTTTTCAGCCTGGTCCTTGTATTCCTTCATGTCTTTTTCCAGCTGGGCACGGTCTTCTTCATCCACAAGCTTGAGTGGATCGATAGCCCAGTTCTTCAATGAGAAGGCCATACGTGGAGTTGGATTCTTTTTGAATAGCGCAGACTGACGTGCCTTGAATGACTTCCACCGACGAATCTGTTTATCGTCATCGTCAGTACGCTTACCTCCGTCGTACTGCTTGTACCAATCAAGCCAGCCCAGACCACTGGATTCAGGTATCCAGGACTTGTCCCATGATTTCATACCAGCTAACCGGGGACCTACTCTTCCATACAGAGCATTGTACTCATCACGAAGATCGTCACCAGTGAGGTCAGGTTTGAACTCATCATGTATAGATGCGGTCTTACTGTCAGGCGTGTTAGCACGTACAACTGCCGGAACAATGTTCTTAGGCAGATGCATCCTGAACCCGGTAGGAGCATGTGTGATACCTAAAAATTGGCCATCATCTGAGTCCACCAGGAACTCATCAGGTGTTTTGTACATCATAAGAGCCATGATACGATGCTTGGCACCGTACTGCTTCTTATCGGAGTGACCTTTAGCCTGCAGTAGTGAACCTAATGCAGCTTCCTTCTCTGCAAAGGCTGCTCTGTGCTTTTCGATGATATTAGCAATATCCTCATCTGTAAGCTTTATAGCATTAACATGTGTTTTACCCTCACGCTGAAGTTTGATTTTACGGTGACGTCCATCCACAAGTCCTCCTTGAAATCCTTCCCCTTCTGTATATCCATCAAGAATGATAGGGTGAGATGTATCAGCTTTAGTAACACGATCCTCAGAGAACCCAGGTGAATCTTCACTACCACCCCATACAGAGGAAATAGGAACTTCCTTAGCTTTACGACCTTCAACCATCTTATGTATAGAAGGCACATCCACTGTGTAGAACTTTTTATCCTTAGCACTCCACACATCAGCAGCATCATCGGAATCTGTTAATGATTCCACGTTTGCACCCGACTTGACGTTGGCAGCTACCACAGGAGCTGGGGCAGTAGCCGTTGGTGTAGGACTTGGTGTAGCCACTGTAGGAGCAGGAGCTGCAGGAGCTGCAGGTGATGCAGGCTGTGGTTTCTTACCATACAAGTAATTCAGAACAGGATGCTCCTTCTGCATCTGCGCGTCTACAGCAGCCTGGTTATTCTGCTTCATGATGTCATCATAACCTGGATACCCACGAGGATTTATACCATCATCGAATGACTTCCGCATCATTGGTGCAGGAGTAGCCCCAGCATTAGGATAAGAAGCTCCGCTTCTCCAAGCTTTCCGTGGGGCAGGCCATACAGTCCTGCCAGTGGGTTGAACCCCAACAGCAGCTGCCGATTTTTCAAAATCGTCATCAAGCATGTCTGCATATACCTCATCAGGCTTAAAGTCTGGAGAGAACGGCATAGCCTCGATCTTCTCTGCAGCCACTTTCTGCATAGCTTCTCTACCTGCCCATTTGGCACGCTCCTCTGAGGCCTGCTTAGCACCAAGCATTCCTGGAAGATTTCGATTGGCTACATAATGAGCAATGGACGCTTTATTGAAAGCATCTTTGATAAGACCCACCTTCTGTTCCAATGGCAGGTCTGCTTTACGAAGCTTCTTGGGGACCAAGCGCTCGAACGCTTTATCAAGTACCCGGGAATCGTATTTGTCTCGGTTAGCCTTGAAGATGTCAGGACCCCACTTCTTTTCCAGCTCCTCATCAGGCACACCTAAGTCCCTGAGAAGACTGTACATATGTAAGTTGGCCTGGGAGATCTTGATACGATACTGTGCTGTATCTGGCTCAAAACCAATACGGAAGCCAATACCAGTTCCAGGCTTTACGTTGAACTGTGTTTCAAGATGACCGTTAGCCTGACGACGCGTGTATACACCAGGCATCAGTCGAGACTGCATGATGGTGGTATACTCATTACCACCATGGATAAAGCTGCCACGATCAGTCAACCATGGCACACGCATCAAGGATAGATCCTTCTCTTCAATAGGCTGTTCAGTGGCCTCATCAATAATGCGGACAGTACCTTTGAGTTTCTTGGTGAGGTATTTATCCTTCAGAAGTGCATCCTTCTGATCGCTCAGGCTGAATGGATCTTCATTATCATATCGTACATTATTCAGTTCCATACGCACACCACCGTAGCTTTGTGGAAAGCTCTTAGACATGGCTTTACGTACACGCTTTAAAATGTTACCTCTGATTGTGGGGTAATCATTATAATCTACCAGATTGACTCCTGGAGGAGTTTCAACGTCAGCATTATTTTGAAGCATCGTCTATATTACAGTTGAATATTCACACTGACAACTGACAGCTAAAAAAAGCCATGGCAACCCACGCAGACTGTCATGTCTGCGTGGGTGCCAATCGGTTTTATGGGTTTTCAGCAGTGTTGATGAACTTGCCAGAGGCGAAGCCTGCCAGAAGATCCTGAGATCCCAAGCGTTGGCCTGCCATGAAGTCAGCGTCATCGAACGGTTGGACGAAGATCGCAGCAGTGGTGGTCGGACGTGACTCGACCATTTGTGTGCTGAGGGCTTCGTCATTGATGGTGAGATCAGAGGTCCAAGCCAGACCGACCCGATCGGGATCTCCAGCGTAGTTCTGGAGGTAGTCGAGAACCGATGATGTCACCGTGTCGTACACGTCACCAGGCATCCCGAGAGAGTTCTCGAAATATTCCATGGAGACTGGCATACGATCCAGCAGCCGCACCTTCACCATTTTTCCTTCGACAGGATCGAACATCGACATTGGGCCGTTGTCGTCGTAGGCAACCAGGGACAGGGATGGCACCGCCGCCCCTGGAATGATTTCCCCTTCACCAAAGAACTTTGCGAACGAGCCGAGACTCATCGCAGAAGCCGTGCGAATTTTCTGATCGCACTTGGGATGACTCTTCAGAGGAACGGCCCATGGGAACTGTGTCTGCAGATTGTGCAGAACACGACCACCAGGGGTCATCATCCGAGATTCATCCTGAGGAGTCTTGACCCCATTCAAGAAGTCCTCAACGCTGAACTTCTGATCACCAGGATCAGTGTCGGCAGCATAGACGAAGCCTTCGTAGGCAACTGCGGACCACATGAATTGCTGAACAGCGGCGACCATGGACCAGCCGCGTCCTTCACCATGCTTGGTGCATTCCCACACTGGAATGACCTGTGTCGGAGCAAGGTTCCCTGCAATGACCTTGCCATCGACTTCGGTGGCGTAACGAACCAAGTGCGCAGAATACAGCTGGGGCTGATTTTGCGTATACTGGGCGATGTGTTCTGCCAGCCGATTGGGCCGCATGATCTCCAATTCAGCGAAGACCATGTGCGAGAGAGCGCCCCATGCGGGGAGCATTTTACGAGTTGTTTGTGTTGCCATGTGTTGGTTTGAGTTGTGTTCCTAACCTCTTTTTCTACTGTCCGCTCCGCATTGCCTGCGAAGTCGCTCCTATCGCCAGTGCCAGTGGTATTATTGGCCACACCACTGTTACTGCCGAAGAAATTGATAAAACAACAGGGGCCGCTATAATCGCGACCCCTGCTGCTACGATACCACTAAAGTAGCTTTCCATCAATTATATGTAACACAACTCAGCCAAGCATTGCTTATCCTTTACTTGGTACAGATACTGTAACGCGATTACCTGAGATGCTCATGATCTCAAAATTACCAGGAAGATTGTCTCCCGGAGACAGTCGATCCAACTTGTTCAGCTCATTGATGAGGCGTTCCAACTTGGCGCGCGTAAGACCGAGGCAGGTCTTTTTGACTTCAACCGATCCTGTCCCTTGGTTGATGATGAGTTCGACGCCTTCATGGTCGATGATGCTTTCAGGAGCTACCTGACGTGCCATATAGTAATCACCTGGCAGTACATCGATATCCACAACGACATCATTAGAGTCGGACCACAGGATAAATTCTGTGTTCGTGCGCTGGCACAGTCCATCACGAAGGCGACCTTCTCCTGTCTTGCCTTCGCATTTGCGCCAGACTGGAGCAGTGCACCGCTGCTTAATCTGCTTACCGCCTGGAGTTACGTAAACGCATTTGTAGATGTGGTCTTCACCACCCTTCTCATCCAGAACGTACTCTGGTGGCTTGATGTTAACAGACTTGATTGCTTTCAGACCAAGGCGGGTAACCTTGACCATACCGGGGGTTGTTTCGAGTGCTTTGCTCATATTAGGTATAGGGGATATTGCGTTCTTTGAAGAACACTACTTTCTCAAGTACTTTGGTTTGGGTTATTCCTGGCTTACAAGTAGGGCAAGAATCCACATGGTAGAATCCGCCTTTCTTGAACTCGAAGCCAGTCTTCTCAATGTGGGGATCTACCCACAAGACAACTTGCTTACAAGGCACACAGACAATACGTGCCTGATCCTTGAATGTTTTTGCGCAGTCAGGGCACAACGGCTCATGTGCTTGTACGATGCCAGTATGTGAAACTGGCATCGTAATGATAGGCACGAACTTCTTACAGAACTCACACTGACCTTGAGTGTCGCATAGAAGCGGTGGCATTTTATCATCTGGCACCGCAGGGCGTTCTGCAAATACACCCGACACTTTGTTCATAAAGTCATCATTCAGTATGCTCATACTATGCTTTTATGTTGAAATAGGCTTCTAGGAAATCGTGTTTTTCTTCGTCAGGAGTCTCAGTGTATTTAATAACTTCTGCCAACTTCTGATGGGATCGTTTAGCTTTATCCTCCAGTCGTGCAAAGTCAACATTATTTATGTCACCTACAATCTTGGTAGGTACTCCTCTAAACGGCGGAACATATCTAATCAGTTCAGCCTCAGCCCATTTCCGTAAGTATCCCTTAACGGTATTTTCTCCCAGGTTCATAGCGTTGATGAACCAATCCATGTCGACCTCGAAAAACTTCTGAGGTGTCATGATTCCCATTTGCTCGATCTTGTCCCAAGCATAGTGGAGCTTTTCTTCTTCATGGTCAGGTTTGACCAGTTTTACCCGGAATGTCTTCTGAGCATTCGAGGCGCGATCAATCACATTGGCAGCTTTCAATGTCTCAAGAATAGAAGTGATCTTCTTGATATAGATACCAGCTTGAGATGCCAGTTCCTTGATGGTCATCTGAATGGAATCTTCCTTGGCACCCTGAGCTTTACGTAACACATTAAACAACTGTAGGATTTCTTTCCTACTTGGATGCCCATTCTCAATGAAGAACCGTTGAGTATCAATACTGTCTGATGCCACAAAGGTAACACATTTGCTGTCCTTACCATCACGCCCAGCACGCCCAATCTCCTGGGAAAGCGCTTCTATAGATCCGGGTATATCGCGATGGATCACTGTCCTGATGTTGGGCTTATCCACACCCATACCAAACGCGTTGGTAGCGCAGATAATACGGACTGTATTGTTCATGAACAAGTCCAACGTATTAGCCTTATCGTTGGAACTGATTTCACTGTGGAAGAAATGCACTTCTTCTCCAAGCAGCCTTTCAAGTGTGTTGGCCAGTTCTTCTGTCTTTGCCTGACTACTACAATAAACAATAGCTCCACCTTCTTTATTCTGGCGTAGCAAATTAACAATGTCTGAATCTGATTCCAACCTTCTACTGGACAGATGAAGGTTGGCGCGTCTTGGGCAGTACATGATCTTGGTGGCCTTTTCCATACCAAGAACACGTCGTACATCACTTTCAGCTTCCTGCGGGCAGGTAGCTGTAAATGCACCTACCACCTTTGGATTGTACTTATTTATAAGGTCAGCAATCTTACAATACGAACTTCTGAAGTTATCACTCCATTGTGAAATCGTATGGCACTCGTCCACCGCAATCATCTGCGGTGGACGTTTTTCAAGTGCTGCCTGGAAGTCGGGATTAGGTATACGCTCAGGCGCTACAAATAGAAACGATAGCTCTCCATCTGCCCATCGTCTCAATGCCTGCATGTTCTCCGCTTCTGTATTCATACCTGACACACACATTGCAGGTATTCTCTTAGCATTCAGCGACTGCGTCTGATCTCGCATTAGCGCAGTCAAGGGTGAAAATATCAACGTACCCCAATTCAGACACAGGGTAGGTATGACAAAGCAAGCGCTCTTACCCATAGATGTGGGAAGAATCGCCAGGGTATCTCTACCAGCAAGGATGTTTACGATAACTTCTTTTTGCCCTTTTCGTAAGTTATCAAACTTCATCAACTTCAGGATCTCGGGAAGCTTGGACCATCCTGCTTTAAGTTGCTCTACTTGGGTTTCTGTTGGTCTCGCTACTATGATTTGTTCAGTGGTCATGTAAGCTCCATGTATTTCCATGGCCATCCTGGATATCGGAAAGAATCGAATGACTGTGGAGCATTGATAAGCGCGACATCGTAATTAGGATTATTGGATACTTGGATCTTGCAGGAGTGGTGGAACGAATTCTTGTGGACCTTTGGAACAAGGATGACTGTCACAATACCCAACGGATCAGTGGCGCACATGGTTATTGCGTCATAGGCCCTGATGGGTCTTGGTATATTAGCCAAGCCTTCAACATCTCCCAGGAGGTGCTGCACTATATCAAACGTGTGTACATATTCTTCAAGTGGAAGCCATGATCCAACTGGAGCATAATCGTCCCGGGTCAATGACCCAGGAAGAAGGGCTGAAGTTAAATCTACTTGTTTCCTTAAGTAAAGAATCTCAGCCCAGCCTTTGACTGGTTTATTTTTTTCTTCTTCAGTCATTCCACTCATATAAATGATTTCAAGGGTGCCAGAACCAGATACGTAGGGTTACCATCGGTTTCGTCTTTATCAACCTCACTCAGCATAATTCTTGGTGTCTTCATGAAGTCCATCCACTTTGCCAGCGTGGCAACAGACTTACTTGTCATTGTAACAAGAAAAAGACTTTCAGGTCCAGTAATAAAACTGTCAGCTACTATAGCTATACGATCCTGCTCAATTTCCGACATGATATCCAACAATAAGTTTTTCTTTTTTGCCGGTAAAAACACATCGCTAATTACAGGTAGCTTTGTTTGAATTATGTACAAATCCTGGAACAAGCACGGAATGGTTATTTCCGTGTTGTCCAGAACTTCCATGTACGTACGTACCATGCCGTCTGCAGCATGGGATACAGGAATACCTGTTATCTTGGCCAGGTAGCCAAGGAAATCACTCGCCCGTATCTTCAGTGGTGCTGTTTTCTTCATTTGCGTCTTCTACTTCCATATCGATCTCATCCAGAATAGCTTCTGGATCTTCACTAGCTGTATCTTCCACTACAACAGGTTCTGCAGGAGCAGGTGTTGTAGGTATTGGAACTGCCTCGGGTTGCACGTCCAAAGTATCTAACGGATCTACAGACTCTTCAGCTGCAGTATCTTTTGTTTCGCTGGTAGCGAATGATTTACGTATCTCTTCGACTGTGTCGATGTAACCCTCAATACCCAACACGTTACCGAGCTTATTCTTCAGCTCGACGTTGGCATTGAACGCGTCACACAGACCTTTACCCTTGACGGAGATCACATCCAGCATCTCACAGGTAAACCGTTTAGACGACAGGCTGGTGCCATAGTACTTATTGATAGCCATCCAGTTTGCCATCTGCTCGTCAAAGCTGATAGCTGGTTCGTAGAATTCATCTGTATCCTCGAAGTCATCAGTACGGATTGTGTACCCGATTTGTCTCTTGTCGGGTCCATAGCTATTCTTGTGAACCTTGAGGGCCACATTACGACCAATGGTAGTTTTGGCGGCGTTCTTCTCTTCACCATTTCTAGCCAGGATCAATTGGATGGCAGCATTCTGATTGAATGCACGACCACCAATCTTCTTGGTGTTGTTCAGATCTTTCCACACCTGCGGAAGAGCTGGGCCACCTTTTTTAGCTCCCATATCCACATCATCATTTTGGTGATGCACAAGAATCAGAATGACATTGTTCTTGCGGAGGAAGTAAGGCATACGGCGGCAGAAGGCCTGCGCCCATTTTGCATGCCCCATATTGGAAGCTTCACCTGATGCCTTGAACTTAGCCTTATTGGCATCAGTCATGTTTTCACCATAGTTATAGAATCCTTTGGATTCATCTGCATTCAGCAGTTTGGACCATGGATCTACCACGATCACAATAGGAACACGGTGTGGCACATGCTTGGCTTCCTTGAGCGTAGTGGTACCGCGCGCGGCATTCACATAGTCCATGATTTCCTGCTCCAAGTGTTCCAGTGAGTTCACCTGGCTGCGACGGATACGTTTAAGCATCTTATCCGCACGCTTCTTGTCCGGGTGAAGTGCACGAAGAATACGACGTGCAGGAAGCTGCTTGTTTTCGCACTCAATGTAGAATGCGGGACAGCCAGAGTCCATGGCCCACCCCATGATTTGGAACACCAAGGTAGTTTTACCGATACCTTCTGCTCCAATGATATCCATCATGCATCCCTCAGGGATACCGTAAATACCCAATGCCCACTGTAGATAGAAGTTCTTCAATGGTAACATGCTTTCGCGTACATCCGCCAAGCGACTGAACCCGATTGTCTGGTTCTTACGCCGACCTACCACAGAAGTAAGTACACGCTCAATGGAATCATTGACGTCTTCTTCACCATCCATGATATCGAATCCATACTGCATTTCAGCGGCAGGAATTTTTAGATCCACTGGTGGAGCGCCTGTTACAGCGCTCGCAGTGGGTTGAGCCTCAACTTTGATTTTTTTAGGTCTTCCCATATTGGTTTATTTATGTGGTTTTGAATGATCCATCCTCATTATATTCCATGAATAGCATCAAGAATCGATTCACTTTTTCTGCAGAGAAATCTGGTGTGGCTTCAACTTTACCCTTACCGCCCCGGTACATTGCATACCCTACTTTGAGTAGTTCCAAGTCATCAGCATCCAGATCTGTTAACACTTCTTTATTCTCAGGAGTGTCATCTTCTGGGGGAGGAGGTGGTGGAGGTGGTGCAGGTTTAGGTGCTACCATTGGAGCCACGTATGTATCTGTTAAATCATCGTCATCATCAGGCGGAGGAGGTGGTGGTCTCTTTGGGGCTTCCTCACGTTTTGGTTCAGGTGGCTTTGGCAGTTTGAACCCTAGGGTGTCGAGCTGATGGTTAGAAATCCATTTGTCATTAACATACAGCTTAACAACGTAGCCTTCGTTAAGGAGTTTCTGAATCTCAGATTCAGGTTTCTCCACGACATCGAATAGTCCTTTGCATGTAGCAAAGTATTTCTTTTCGTCAGCAGTAGCTGCGGCCCTGGCGGCATCTTCCCGTGCTTTAGCCTTGCGAGCTTGTTCTTTGATTTCTTGCTCCTTTGCCGCAATAGCCATGTCTTCTTCAAGACGGCGTTTATGTACCTCTCTTGGGTCCTCACCAACATCATCAGGGTAAGGTGCTGCCTTTGGAACATTCCTTGGTGGGATAGGTCCACGAGGATTGGCTCCAATATCCGCATGGTAGGAGCAAGCTTCTTTCACCAGCTCGATCGGCATGAAGCCGTCGGCAATGATGAAGTCCACCAACTGTTGATACGATAGAATGATCAACGGGTTAACTTCCATGTCTGCACTCCACAGATTATGACGCTTCTCAAGCAGCTCCATGCAAGCGTAGCTGCGCATACCCTCAGTATTATCCAGGACATTGTTCTCGTTAAATGCCAAGGCGGTGTACTTGTATGTATTTGTTCCTGAAGTTGTTATTTCTGCAACTGATCTAACAACAGCACCACCACGAGGATCTGTGACATCACCAAACAGATACTCTGGATAGTTCTTATCCCACACTTTCACATCTGCAGGACGTAATGCCGCAAGCTTGTTATTGAGCAGGTTTTTCCGGGAACTGGCTGACATGTCGATGATGGTCAGCTTCGGATCGGATTCAGTGCCTCTTCTACCGTAGGCATTGAAGAAGACACGCTCAGATGCTCGTGTCAGAGGAGGCGCAGATCCATCACGTTTACGTGCCAATAGATGTGCATACCTTTTTGTTTCATCTTTGAACACAAAGTCCTGCATATCATTCACTGGATCGGCCTTGTCTGGTTCATCGTCACCAGGGATATACGCCAGATTGCTCCAGGTCAGAGGGCTGATAAAACGGTTCTGTGAATTACCGAAGAACGAATGAACCCAGGCAATCAAGAAGAACCCTGCATAGGACCCAAGGTCATCACGATAGGGTATGTAGGATTTCTTGAACTCAGTATCCACAACGGATACTGACCAATCGAAGGATGGTAGGATCTTACCCTTGAATGGCTTCTTCTCTCCTGGAGTCAGGGATACATCGATATGATTTCTGAAGTATCCAATAAAGTCCACCTTTGACTGCGGTGCAGTCTCCTCCTCAGGAGGTAATTGATTTCTAAAAACAGGCTGTCTGCTTCTTTGTTCGGGTGTCATATAGATTAGTCTAGCTGATATTACGTAGGAATTCTTTTTCTGTCTTTGTTAGCTTAGTGCTCCACCGGAACAATATTTCGTTGTCGATGGGGTAGTGCATGAGGTTCTTTCCGTATTGCCACGTATTGTCGGTTGCCATGTATTTCACATGAAGACGGGATACCTCTTCACGTTCACTCAGAGGGCATAGGGTTACTACACTGTCATACAGCACCACCATGGGGCGTGCTTGCATGTTGTGTTTGAGAAAATGATCAAGCAACCACTTGGCTGCTTTGGCTGACGTTGCAGCCACGGATTCTTGCATATAGAAGTTACGAGCCTCCCGGCCCATACCAGCATTGAGTTTCTTCTTAGCCCACTTGTCATCATAGCGAATGCCTTTTGCATGATGCGTTGCAAAGTGTCTTTTGCGTCCAGAGGCTGACATGAGAAACCCTTTCTCTTCAGGGGAAGTCTCCATGTCGAGCAGGAACTTGGTAGCCACAGGCTGGCGTTTAGCGAGGGCTTCAAGGATGCGCTTGCCTGTGCCTGGCTCTGGCTTCTTACCAGTATCTTGTTCAATCTTTCGTTCGAGTGTGACATCTGAAGCTCCATACATACTTTGGAAATTACCCACTTTAGCCGCTGCTCGATGCACATCTTTATCCAACCTCTCGCGAGGTATTCCATACATCATTTCGGCCAGGCTCCAGTGTAGATCAGCTGCCGGGTGAATCAAGTTGCCTTCCGAATCTCTTTTGAGGGCAGTGCTGTTATGTGGTGTTAGGAGTGATGGATCCTGGTTTTCTGGTGTAATACCACAATTCTCATCATAGGACAGACGCATCGCGATCGTCTTACCGTCCTTCTCGATAATACCAAACTGTGGGTCTGGCTTGGTCATGATTCGAATCAGCTCTTCATCTCCGCTGATGAATGCCAATCCTCTAACTTCGGCAGTCTGGTAATCTGACTCCACGAAGCACCATCCTTCAGGTGCAGCCACGCACGATCGTAATGATGGTATGTTGTCGCCTACTCCTACAAACTTCTGGAAGCGGGTAGGTAGCTCGCCCGCTTCACTTAACTTGTCTAACAGATCACCTATACCCTTACAGATGCTCTTGTTTACATACTTAGGCCAATTCAGGATATTGGGTTTCCATGCGCGCGGGCGTCCAGTTTCTGTAGTGGATGTCTGCCCATGAACACGTCCATCAGAGCAAAGGAAGTAATGAAGACCATTCTCTTTTTCCACATTACCATCCGCGTCAATGTCTGGCTCTTTCAGGAACGCCTTGCATATATTACCAATTGCATTGAGGCGTATTAATTGATTGAGCAGCTCGTACGAATTGGAAGCCGCTAAGATCTGCAGTGACTGCTTATCCACAGATGGATTATACAGCTTCCTAGTAGCCTCATCCATATCATACGTCTTTTCCCAGGGAACTGCCTGTAATCCCTTTTCCTTGTTCCCAGTGGATTTTACAGGAGTAAACTTCTTTACATCAAAGAGCCATCTACGCATGTGTGGCCCTGAGCGTAGATTGAAATATTTTGATTCAAGGTAGTGTTCGAATACTTTACGTAAGTCATCTAACTTGACTTGATCTGTCACTGTGGCTTTTACAATATCCCACGCGGCAACAGATCCTGAAGACTTACATAGGTCGATTACTTCAGAAGCTCCTACACCTAATTCGAGTAGCTTGGCTGAAAGTATTTCTGCTGCTTCTTTGTGAATATCTTCCTGGATGGTAACATTTAACTGGTCTCTGCAGAATGTATAAAGATCGCGAAGTTCATCCATCAACTCCCGGTCCATAGGAAGTCCCAACAACGTGAACGATGTGAATACATCCGTGACAAATGGGTTGAATACATCCTTATAGTATTTCATCACCCCATCAGTCATGAGCGCGCTGAGTATTTGCGGGTAGGCGCGCATCACCGTATCAACGTCTTTAAGTGCGTACGGTATCAAGATCTCATCTGGGATGAGAGCATAGCCATCTTCTTCATCCTGAGGATTTGCCTTCTTCCACAGGATTAGATCAATATCATACTTACCTAGATCTGTGTATTTAAGGGCCAATACATCCAGACCAAGATCTGCCTCCTCATCCAAACATTGAGAGGCAAACTCTGTATCCATGAAGGTTTTCTCATACCATTCCAACCCAAGCCACAGGGACAGCCAGGGTAAGTCAGCCGCAATATGGTGACCTACATACTTAACTTCTTTTCTATCTAGGAGCCTGGATAGTATCTTCCCAGCTCCTTTATAATCAGCTCCTTCGAATGCGTAGTTCTTCTGGTCATCCATGAACCGGATGTAAATGGCTTTACCCGGTGCCCAGCATAACTGAACACTTCGAAGTTTCCCATCTACATGAGTGGTGCCACCCCACTCACAGTCCACACTGAATATGGTATGCCTTTCTTCCAACATCTTATCGACCCACAGTTCCAGCTTATCTGCGGAGTCGATGATCTGGTAATCTTCTTCAATCTGGTCAACCTCGACGCCTTGGGTTATATCCAGCATTCTCCTTAGCTGGATGGCATCTGTACGGAAGATCTCAATGTAGTAGGGAGCGTATAGCGGGCGACCTATCTCTTCCATTAAGTACAGTTTAGCATTGTACTTCTTACTGTAGAACCAGGCTCCCTTGGCGTCATCGTGGTTGATCTTGATTCCACTCAGAGCATCAAATACTGATTTGCCTAGGCATATGATGATCTGAGGTTTGAGTTCTTCGATCTCAGCTTCCAGTGCGGGCATACCCCAGGCGATCGCTTCTGGTTTCGGTTTAGATCGCTGGGCCTTGGGAAGTAACCACTTACATATCGTGGTGTAATAACACTCTTTGTAGAAATCAATACCTACACCGTTGAGTACTCCTTTCAATATCTGACCATAGCTACCTACCAGGTAACGAGGTTTAACGGTGTAAGTACGGTGACCGCCGTTTGATTGTTTCTCTTCGGTCACATCATCTGGCACTGCAGATGGTGCCACAAACATCACTGTAGGTTTAGCGCATCCAGTACCTGCTACATACAACACCTCCCCTCTGCGTCTAGTGCTGGTAATAGAGGACGGAGGGACTTGAGCAAAGTCCGGCTGCGGCTTATCCTCTTCCTCTTTCTTTTTTGCCATACTATTGTTTCTTGTCTATTTCAGCAATTGCTCTTTTCACATACACAGCTGCATCAATCAATTCCTGGTAATGATGTACAAGCCACTCTTTTAACGTTAGTGGATTATCAGCAACTGTAGTACCATACTTGTTGATCCCAAACATCTGACGGACAGTGATATCGTCACACACAGCCGCCTCAATACCCGACGGGCTTACCTTGAATGAGTCATACAACTTAAGCACTTCAACCCACTCCGATCGGGTGTCTTCTTCCAAATCCTGCCACTTGCGCCGGTCAGGATAATATTGGTTCCAGGTCTGTTCAGCAAGGCTCTTGATGTTGTTCATAGGGCTTTCAACATGGGGGAATCGGACGCTAATTCAACTGCTATCAGGTGTAAATGGCCACTATATTAGCCAGGCGTACATCTGTAATGTTGCCTGCATCATAAAGGGTTATCCATTCGTGACTACTGTTTAAGTATATGTAATGTATTCCGTGATGATCTCTATCGAATCCTTTTACAGATACTGACACATTATACATTTGGGATTGATCACTCGCTTCTTCACTTAAGGAATGACACATAACTTTGTACATTAAATCTGGTATTTGTAATCCATATTCAATGGCCCGATCTAACCGAAGGCGCTCACTTACTTTTTCATGCGCGCTTAAAGTTTTCATAAACAATCTTTGATTACAGGTTCCAGCATTTCCCATGCTGCTTTGGTTGTCATTTCACCCACGTCCTTAAACGGCGCAGGCACATAGCACACTTCGAACTCCATGCGCTTCTCAGCGAAGATGTTCTTCACTCGTACGAGACCAGACTGACCAGCATCATCATTATCCAGCACCACGATGATCTTCTTGAAGACACGTAGCAGTGCTGCTTGCTGATCTGACAGGTACTTACCCAGCATGGCTAGAGCAGGAGCACCTATACGTCCTGCATCCAGTGGCCCTTCTACCAGCACTGCAAAGGGGATCTTGGTATTATGATCCTTGTTCCACTTCAGAGCAGCATCAAATCCCATGAGGATCGAGCTACGTCCGACGCCTTTGGCCATGTCTGTACCAGTTGCCATGCGGTACTTGGATGGCTTCCATTGATACTTCTCATCTCGATAGTCCTCCCGAACTTCCCATGTACCAGGAGATGTCTCTTTCTCCACAGCCACCCATTCTTCACGATAAGGATGGTAGTACCATTTCCACCCATCCATTTTCTTTTCCAGCAATCGTGCTTGCCATCCTTTCCGGGTATTACGGATGTCGGCAAAGAAGATGATACGACCTTGTGGTGTGTCCTTCCACCCATCAGGCATGCGACGATAGTAGATTCCAATCTTGTTCTCTTCTGGAGTGCTTGATGTATCGCCAGGAGTCTCCTCGTAGCAGAAGGAAGCTCCTAGCTGTTCCCACAAAGATTGAATATCGTAGTTACGAGAACGTAGATATTCAAGAGCAGGATGGTTTTCCTGCAGCTCAGTGATTGGAGTTATCTTCCCGGGAGGGTATGGAATAAAGTTACCCCGTTCATCTTTGATGAGTATGGCTTTGCTTGCTGCCATGGTCACCTCTTTCTGCATGGCCTTAATACGTTCAGGCCTGTCTTCAATCTTGGGCATAGCCATCAACTGTTTCGTTGAGTATCCTTTATTGGTTTTGTGACAAAGCGCTACTAGATCATTTCTAACACCCTGAGATGTAGCCGATCTGGATTTCTGGTAAGCAGCAAACTTGTTTAAACCGAAACATTTATCGATGTTAATTGCTAAATGTTTAGCCTGTAACTCCCGGGTCCCATAATTTTTCAGGCACTCCGGGCAAGCAATGTAAAGATGAAGCCCATTGGATTCATTCCTCAATATACCTCCACCATGACGGGAGGCTAAATTCTGTACAAAAACACTAACTTCTCTTGGTAATTGAAGGGAACCATCTACCCCTGTCGTGTTATTTTCACTCATATGTATTTTCTGGTTTGTCCCTGAAACCCGGCAAAGCCCTCCATCCTACTCGTTGTGTAAGCGCGGGGGCTTCCCCCGCGCGCACACGACCGAGTGGAGGAACTTAAATAACTTCGGAGGGAGCGAAGCGACCGTAGAAGTTATTTAAGTGACGACCAGTTGAAGATGTCAGTACTTCTGTACTTTTCTTGTTTCTGGTTTCTACCGCCAGCGCGCGAGGCAGCGAAAATTCGTGAAAATTTTTCCATGCAGAAAAAAAGTGCACGATTGTACCTTTTGAGTTTTGAGTCTCTAAGGCATCGCTTTGGTAATCATAAGTAACGACTGCAGACGCTCTTACTTTATGTCATTGGTCTTTTTCGAACGTGATATGTATAAGCTATGTTAAGGCTTAAAGTAACTCTAAATGCGTATGTATTAGGATATGATAAACTATCGTAGGTCTGCATAGTGCCAACTTATGGGGAGCTGTCAACGTCTTTTAGCTCTTTAAATCGCTGATACTGGAATTCTCTTTTGATTTGAATTCGACCAGGCTTTCCGAAACGAGCTTTGGAAACATCGAAGAACTGTTCATCTTGGTACAGATCACGCGATAGCTTGGATTGATTAGCCTTTTGCTTATCGTCATCTTCAGGGTTACCAAATCTATCTGTGGATTTGCCTTTACTATCAATACTTTCCAACGCGGTAATACCAATCAAGCTGCAGAACTTGGTATGCATTGTTTTACACTCACCCAGGGTACTGGCATCCAGTTTGAATAGATGCTTATTACCAACGGTCTGCGCAAACGCACAACCTATGTACTTATGCTTTTTGGCTGAGGCCGCAAATGCATTAGCCGCTGTCTGGTAGGCTATACGCATATTTTCAGGTTCAATGTCTGCACCCAAAGCTCCGCCGATCCAGTCCAGGATCACAAATTGCGGAGGCATGCCTAGCAGCTTGGTCACCTTACGAATGGTGGCTTCAAGATCTGTGTGGATGGATTGGCTGTTATCATTTTCCCATGGGTAGACAACAAACATTCCATTGGCCATCGACTCCCATTCTCTAAACCGGGTATAGATCGATGGATCGGATTTATCGTTCTGCAGGAGTGATTCATCTACTCCTTGGTTCAGTCCTTTGTGGGCGATATTGATACTACAAGCGAGTGCAACAAACCGAGGCTCAAGTTCGTCGAATCCCTGCTCAGTAGTGATCATTACACCTTTGAGACCTTGGCTGACAAACTCATGAACAAGCTGACAAGCCATGACTGTCTTACCACCACCTGAGGGTGCCTGGAACAAATAACCATTACCGTATCGGAAGTTACCCAGCTTTTGGGACAGGAACGGGAACCCTGTAAGTGAGATTGAGTTCTTTGGATGAATTCTTCTCTTGTGCTTACCGAACAAAACGATGTCCTCATCGAGTGTTGTGGATACCGCATCTGATTGTTTCTCTGCATTAGCAATCAGCTCATCCAGGGTAGAGTCCTTTGCCCCTGTGATGATATGTTTTGTTCTACATATACTCAGCCATCCGTTGAATATTTTCTTGGCTGTTCCTACCCAGTCATTACCACCTTTGACATTGGCTTTGTAGTCATCGTACATGCGTACGATTTCTGGGATCTCTTCATGCGTGCATAGCAACGCTTGATCTGCCTGCATCTGCAACACGCTCTGCAGTGAAGAAGCTGTGGGCGTGTGATCTACTGTTCCGTCGGTTTCGCCTTGTAGATTGGCGTAAATTCTAAGACCTCTGAATATGACGTTGTGTTTTACATCATAGAAATCATCAATCTCTTTTAGGGTATCTGGATCTTTGCATAACCGTTCCTGGCACATGAGCCAGAAGTCGTAGTTATGTATCAAAGACAACATGATCCATTTCTCCGCCTCCTGCATCTGAGCTGGAGAGGATCTGATTAGATCAATTAGTGGGTTTGCGCTGGTGGATTTTTGTTTAGCCATAGCAATATGTCATCAATCGGGTAGCCCAGTTTCTTGGCTGCATTTACCACTTGCGGGTTAGTTAGTAAATACTTCTCCGCTTCAGGTCCATATCGATTACGTGCTTCTTCCAAAGGGTAGCACATAAGAATACGTATATGAGATTCAACTGGGGACGAGTAGCGTAGCAACCATTCAACATTGACTGGATTAGGCAACCAGGTTCCGTTCATCCGTTTTAAGGTTGAACGTAGCTGCTTGATCTTATCTGATAGTTCCTGACGCTCTACTGCATCTCCCAGAGATTCTCCAGGCCTTTTCTCCTCAACTTTTTTGCCAACAGTATTGATGTAACTTCTGTACCAATACGCCGCAGCTGGACCTCCTAAGCTGGTTGGAAATGGACCAGTCTCCTGGGTACACTTCACAAAAGCGGCCTTCATGTAAGTAACAGGATCCGCATTTAGGTTGATACATTGGCGAGCTACTTTCTGCCAGTATTCAGCCTTGTCATACCGTCTAGATATCTGTGTAAAATTGCCTGCTGTCTTTTGTCTCTTCTCGTTGACGTAACATACTTTCAAAGCGTTAGCGACAGCGATAAGACGTTGAACTGGTATATCATCTTCTTCATCAATCATAGGCATTCAGTTTCAAACGCTTTCTTCAGTTCGCTGAATGTACTGACATCAACAACCTTGTAGCCCTTTTCTAGATATGCCTTCCTGCGACTGACACTGTCATACAGAATCATTCGACTCTCTCCCATGGAGAAAGGGTTGATATCGTCATCAGCTACAAAGAAGAAGTCGAATACAACACCGCATTTTTTGTTGGGCCTTACCTCCGCCAGTCGCCCGGGTTTCTGGATGGTTGTAGTGTTGGCACCACCACCACCGATATTAACCAGGGCACGTACATCAGGGAAGGTGACCCCTTGTGAGTAAATATCACTGGCAAGACACCGGAGGATCTCACCGCTTTTCATACGTTCCATGGTCTCCAGTCGCTCGGCCTTGTTCATCTTCTTGGCCATGGCGATCGTACCTTCATGCCCAATGTACTCAATGTAGTGATCCGCCTGTGCTTCGTTTTTGATGAAGAACAATGTCTGCCACTTAGCCGGAATGATCTCGTGACAGATCTTCCTGGTAATGCTGGCTATGCGAGGGCTTTCATAAATCAAGTTTTTGTAAGCCTTGTCTCGCTTCCAGGTTGATTTGTAGTCTCCTTTAGAAATCTTAACATTGAGCATCAATACCACGAGCGGGCAAATAGCACCTTCAGCAACCGCTTCTAGATAGGTGCGTTCAGCCAGTACTGGACCAATCAACCCTTCGATAAGTACGTCTCTATTGTCGTACCTACCTTTGAGTGTAGCTCCAAAGCCAATACGCCTGGCTTTATGAAAGCTATTGATCATAGGCAACCGACTATCAGTGACTGCCGCATGAGGTTCGTCAATCAACAGCAGCCTAGTCCTATCCACGTCACATTTACTCAAGCTATCCATAGAGCAGACTGTGATGTCATCTGACGGGTAGCGAACTTTAGACCCTGCCCCTATAAGAACCACATGGCGATGTGGACACTTTTCTTTTATATCTTCATACAGCTGGCGAATAAGATCCTCTCCCGGAGCTGTAACAACTGTCATTACTGGGTAAGCCCTGATTGTATTAATCATGAGGGTGGTCTTACCATACCGGGTGGGTGCGCCTAGAAGCCCACTGTCATTTTGGTTCAGGCATGTAGTCAGTAGTCCCTGCTGGGAAAATCGGAACCCTGACATGTACTGCAGCTTTGGTGCAGGGAACGGTAACCGCATGTCCTTGATGGTCACCTTATAGCCGCGCGATTCCAGGAAGGTCTGCACCTTTTTCCAGAACCCCTGGAATGTCATCATCACCTTGGGTTCATTCTCTGTACCTTCCTTGATTCTGAAGGCTGGTTTCTTTAGCTTCTTGGTCTTACGTATCCAAGGCTTTTCGGGGTCCTGTTCCATAACCTTCTTCTCGTACGTGAGAAGAGCCTCCAGTTCAGGTAGAGCTGGGGTGATGGTTAATCTGCTTTCATCTCTGATCAGGAAAACTTCTTTGACTGTCATATGGCTAGCCGGTGAAATATATGGCTCTGCAAGTATTGCACCCATAGGCGGTACAATCATCCCACAAATCTGAGGAGCCACATCTAGCACACCTACCTGTGTAGTGTCCAGTGGCTTCGTTGTTGGGGTTATGCGTTTGGCGTAAGTAACTCAACTGCTCATGTGACATTTCCTTACCACCATAATTACCGTTGTCGGTCTTTGCGTCTTCTTCCTCTTGGTCATCAAGAAAATCTCCGTAACTCATATGCATAAAAAAGCGGCACCCTTTCGGATGCCGCCTGGATTGGATGGTTATTACTGAATAGTCTCAGCGCGTATGGAATTCGAGTGGATGTTTTTGGCTACCAAATGGTCCAATCTTTGGTGCGTGTCTTGGCTTACACCTCCCTTAAACCATACGCCTTTGACTCTTACCCATTCTACATCTTCAACTGCAAGTTTATTTATCAGTGGAGATTCGACTACCAAGTAGTTTTCGCCAATAATGTAATTAACAGTGGTTGAACCATTTACATATACTGGTGTAATCTCTCGACCGTAGATTACAGTCATGACTTAGAACGATGCTACGGTGATGACCGTCATACGAAGGTCACGGATGCGCAGAGGTTCCAGGAACATGTCCTTGTCCTTCGCTTTGCTGTAGCCTTTGTCCAGAAGGGTAGCGCGAAGCTCATTGTGCTTGTCGAGCTTGTCCTTGATGTTCACTTCGAAGAACAGCTCACGATCATCAAGATCTGTGGTGATCTCACCGCTGTCATACAGAATGCGATTGGATAGTGGGACGTTGGTGTTTGGATCTGCGATGATCACACGGACGATACGGAATGATGAGGTTTGGTCGTTCATACTTGCTGCTTTGGTTTGTTTGCCTTGTACTGCTTGTTTTATTGATGCGTGAGCTTCTTGTGCTCTTTTAAGTAAATCGGAGGTTGTAGTAATCCGACGTTGTCCAAGCGCTGCAGCACCTGCTGCAACACCTTCCCAGGTTGAATCTGATGTGGTGATTTCGAATTCATTTCCGGCGTTAAAACCAGAAGAACCGAGAGCACCTACAGCACCTGATTTGGGCGATATCCCATATGGTGCATAGTAGTCAACGTTATTGACTGCCATACCATACCTGGCTGCACACATAGTTGGTGTGTCTAACTCTTGTTGTATAGCTGCGTTTGCTGCTGCGTTCATACTTATTTTGAGGTTACTTGTTCTACAGTGAATTTACCGAAACCGAACCGTGTGCCCCAGGGGCTGAGTCCCAACATCTTTCCTATAAATACCAAGATGTCTTTCAGTTCCACGCTGTCTGGTGGTGCGACTGAAGCTGACTCAGTTGGCCCTGGGGGTGGCTTGGTGACTAACAGATCAAACGTAATCACAGCTCCTTCACGGATGGATTCAAACATCTCAGTGTGCGCTTTACCGTTGTAGGTGTACCGTCTGTTGTACAACTGCAACGAAGGAGCATCAAAACCAGATTCGGTGTGAATGGTAGATACGTCTACCTTGTTTAAATGAAGGGCATCCGCTGCTTCTTGGAATGCCCACTGCCATTGTGCTGTATCAATCAAAAGCCGGTTTCCATTATCCCTACGGAACCGTCTAACCTGGCCACGCGTTCTTTGTTGACCTAACCAGGGGCTGGTTAGTTTAATTTTGATTTCATACAGCATATACTTTGGTCAGGTAAATTGAATCGTTGTTCCAAACGAGGTAGCCAGGATGTCATTATGATCACTGATCCATATCTGTGATTCATTGTTGGCCATTCGGGATCCCATTGTCATAAACAAATCTCTAAGCGCACAAACACCTGTTTCTTCGACATGCATGGATGGTTCGTCCAACACAAGCAACCCAAGATCAGGTACGAGTATTTGCTGAATAGCAAGTAATACGGCAATTGTCAACCGTACACGTTGTCCACCAGACAGTTTATTTTGTTCAAAGTATGTTCCACTACTGTTATCATTACGTACAAACTGGAACGATACCGTTTTAGTCGGGTGCATACGAATCGAGAAGTTGGCCTCCATTTCCGACAGATGGATTTGAGCCACTTCGATTATATTCCTATACATATGGTTAATGTACATGTTAGGAATGCCTTGCCTGGAGAATGCCAGCTTGATGCGCTTCAGATCGCCCACCACCTTGCGTTTGATGGTCTCCGCGTGCGCCTGCACCTCCAGGTCTGCAAAGCGTTTCAGGGCAGACGTGGCCGTCTTGTTGGCCTGTTCCAGCTGACCCTGTAGGTTCTGTCTGGTCTCCTGCTTAGTCTGTAACTCTGATTGGATGTACCCCATAAAAGTCACTATGTCAGGACTTACATGGTGTTTATATCTGTTGAATATAGGAGTTAGCAAAGGGTCATTGACAGCCTTGTATAGAGTATCCCTTTTCTCCACCATGGACATGAACTGCTTTTCCTTCTCGTTGATCTCTGTCTGAAGTTTACTTAACTTATTATACTCTTCAGTTAAGTCAGGCAGTAGATCCTGAAGTTGCTTTAGCTTTGAGCTACACTCAGAGTGGGCGGATTCTGAATATGTCAGCGCTGCCATCTTGTCTGACTTCGTCATAGCCCTCAACTTACCCAGTTCCCGGGAATACTGTGTAGAGACAGTCTCGTGCTTTTCTTTGCGTGATTTTTCTTTGTCGTAGATCGAGCGAATGTTTTGAAGTTTCTGCTCTTCTTGATCTAGGTCTCCCACGCGTATTTGTAGGATAGCATCCGTCTTTTCCTGGATCTGCTCCTCCTCCCTTTTGAGCACGGCCTTAGTATACGTAATAGACGATTGCTTATTTGTAAGCTGCCCATCCATGTCTTCTTTACGTGCTACCAGAACATCTGCTTCCAGTACTATCTTCTGATTGATCTCACGTAATGACTCCTGCTTAGCAATCATTTCTTCCACTGTGAAGATGATGGTGGATTCACACAGAGGACAGGATTTACAAGCATCACCTGATTGAGCGGCCTTAATGGCCGAAGACAATGTTTCTATACGCAACTTATTGAATGCGTACTTCTTGCGTTTGTCTTCCAGTGTAGCGCTTACTTCTGCTACCTCAGCCTCCATGCCCACACAGGTATTGTTCAATTCATTGATCTGTGCGGAGTAGTCGCGTACTGCGCGTATGGATTTATGTACCTCTTTCTCTAACTTGATACGGTATTTGATCTCCTCGACAACTTCTTCCTGTTGTTGTACTTCTTTGTATGTAGGAATTGGTACAGTATCGGAAGCTTCAAGTGCTTTAAGATCAGTCTCCAGCTGGGATATACTGGACATCAGATTATCCAAGCGATCCTTTAGCATCTTGCCTTCTGCGTGTGTGGCAAGCTGCTCAGTGACGGTTACAACTTCTTGATTTTTACCATCAAGCCAGGCTTTGAATTCAGAGACAGTCTTGAACTTCTCAATCTTGATGGTCGATAGCCCAAGACTGAGTGCGTAATCTTTGCTAGATATTTCCTGGTTTAGCAGGGTGCAGTCTGCTTTACACTCAAGCGCCCTTTTATTACAGTCCAGGGCATTTGATATTTTCGCGAGGTCGTCACTGAGGTCAGGTAACTTATCGAGCTGGGCTTCAATGTTTGCCCTGGTCGATTCCGCAGCATCTTGCTGATGGCGGATCTCATCCAACAGAACCGTGAAGTCCCTGATCGTTGCGGCCAGTTTATCTGCCCGGGTACTGGCTAGGTCTGCAACTTGTGCCATATAGTTTAGGCACATCATTTTGATGAACAATTCTTCTCGTTCAGATTGTACACCAAACAGTAACTTGTCGAGGTCTCCTTGGCTTACAAAAACAGCATTCGCTAATACATGCTTATCTGCACCCAATAGGTCTTTGAGCACTTTCTCAATTTCATCTGCCTTGGTGTATTTCTGTCCATCCCATTCCAATACACGCTTTGGGCTTTTGCCTATCTTACGATAGATCTTTCCTGTGCCTCCAGCTTTGGCAAAGGTGATGTCAATGATGGCGCTCTCTGCACCATCTCTGATATAAGACTCCAGGTTGTCTGTTGTTGTAGAAGACAGCCCAAGTTTGATTCCTTCCAGGAAATTACTCTTACCACTACCATTCGCTCCGAGTAGTCCCACCACATTTGATGCGGTATTGACACTGATCTTTCTATGCGGACCGAAGTCTTCTAGCCCTACATGGGTTATTTGCATACTTTTTCTGCTAAGCAATTTCCAATGGGATTTTTGTCCCTATGACTAAATTGCGGTATTTCTCAGTGGTTTCTTTGAAGCATTGGTTCATGCGTCCTTTAATACGGAAAGATACGGTTCCGTCGGCATTCACTACTGTATCTATACTAGCATCCTCCAAAGTTATTTGGCGGTAAGAATTGGTCAGGTCTCTGACGAAGTCGATGAGTTCAAGGGTTTCTTGTTGTTCAGAATTGTGCTGTGTCATAGTAGGTGGATAGTTGCTGATCGATGTACGAATCAATTACCACACCCGGCTTAACGTCTGCATTACAACATGCCATAGCGACCTTGTGAAGGCCTTCTTCCTCATGCGAAAAAAAGTCCGACACGAAGTCGGACGGTTTCAAGTCATGCTTATATGGTATGTCATCAGTGGCTTTCTTCGTGGATCCTACAGCCAAAGGCTCTACTCTTATGATGCCTTTGCATGGATCCACAATCGAGGCTATTCGGGTAAATACATCATTGATTGATATATCATACCATACGCGCACAATGGGGCTAGAAGCCTTACTTGCACGGATATCCTCTAGTAGCGTATTCATTTCAGAATCAGTTCTTACCTCTCGCTGTATCACGCGCCGAGTGTGGAGTGGGATTATATCCCTCGCGGGAGAGAACTTCAATAGTGACCCTGTTTTTTCTTCAAATCGTAGGATGGTGCACGATTTATCTGGACCTTCATTAGCGCTACAATATTCAATTGGTCCTGGGTATCCTACTAGACAGTCCTTGTGATTTATATACTTACAAGTGTGAATATCTCCCAGAGCGATTACTTGGTATTTATCACATGGGAGATCATCCAGGGTGAGTGCCTTATCACCCATAGGGTAAAACGAAAACTCCTTCACCGCTCCATGGTATAGAAGGATGTCAGCTGCAGGCCATTGCCCACACTGAGCACGAAAGTCATCAGGATGCATATCCGGGAATGGTGCCCCGTACATGGTGATATCCGTATCAGCTATGTTGATGACTTTGTTGGTAGCGTCCTTGATGGCAGAACGCCCACACTGAGTGATGGATTCCTCCTCGATCATGGAAATCCAATTGGGATCACATTCATCGTGATTCCCGGCGATACACCACATCGATAAGTTGTGTACCATAAGTCTACGGTTCATCTCCATTAGATCCGTAATATTCTGACTACTTGGGCGTTTGACATGAAGAATATCTCCTGCAGCAATGATGCCAACGCAGTTGTTCTTAATGGCAACGTCAATCAGGCTGAACATTGCATTAGAGAAATCCCCACCTCGATCCATACGACCAAATTGACTGTCGCGTAAATGTAGATCTGCTGTATGTAGTAAATTCATGATACTGGAGGTGTGACTGGTTTTGGGGGTAAGATAGAATGCATTATAGAGCTTTGACGTAAAAAGCTTCTTGTGTATGCGGATGCCCCACTGACTGCTGAAGCTCTATCCACGTCACCAGGAATTAATCCATAGCACTCAGCTCGATTACCTTTCAGGCGTTTTAACATAGCACTGTTTCTACCATATTTTGCCCACTGCTCTTCTGTCCATAATGAATCAGGTGGGTGTTTGATACAGTAAAGTTGATGAAGCTTTGCATCTTCATACGGTGCACTCGATTTAGGGATCACAGCATGAATCTTTGACTCCTTGATTATGACCCAAACGGTTTCTCCTCCGTCTTTCTCGCTCCACCCCTCATGAACTCCATCTGGGGATTCCCCTGGTGTCCAGTAGGATGGATTCCATTCAAACGTATCACCTAAACGATACACTCCACAGGAATCCTGACCTGTCTTGATCTGAATACTGTCATCGTTGGTGAGGATGGTTGTAAACATTCCCATAGTGTTATGCTTCAAACCCCCTGGACTGTTCAGCCTCCATACATTGCAAGTACCCCTTTTCTACATCGACACGTAGCTGTGCCCGGGTAACCTCCTCCTTGAGTTTGATGTATTCCTTTTCCATGTCGGCCTTCGCCTGTGCTACTTTGGCTTCAAGATTGGTGTAGCCTTGTGCCAAGTTTGCCTGGCACTCACGTAGGCGAGACTCAGCTTCAGATACCTCAAGCTTTGCTCGATATACTTTCCATTCTTTTTCAGTCATATGGTTAATCAATAAAGCGCCCACTGAATGTGGTCATTTTCATGGCCACGTTATAGCCCCACCATTTACGTTCAATGAGAAGTTGGGGGTGGAAGCAATGAAACACATCCTTGGATTTCAGCATGTGGTGATACTTATTCTTCCAAAAATAAAGCATCTTTCTGACCTTCCTCGCCACACCATAGGCGGTCAAGCACTTGGCAGTTTTCCAAGTAGGTACAGCTATCACACAAGCTGTGTCCCCCAAGTACCAGGATGGTTCGCCATCTGCAGCAAACGCTATGGTCTTAGGTTTGGTGAATGTTTTACATGGAGTACCACTTCCGAGTACTACATCACAATCTGATTTACATAGAAGAACTCGATTGGTTTTGTCAAAAGCACTTGTCTCTATGATGTATTTCCTGGAACCAGGACGATCGGACTCTGCTAACAATTCGCATTCTTTTCTGAAACCATTACGTATCAGTTCAATCATAATTTTTCAAAGTTGCTAAAACAAATGTTTCCACCTATAATGGAAACATCATGAAAATATTTAAAAACATGTTTTGCGTATATACTCACAGTCACAATGGTAAAATTTTCTATGTTGGTAAAGGAAAAGGTTACAGACCACTATCATCCGCAGATAGACATGCAGCATGGAATTCTGTAACAAGTTTAATGGATTCGTTTGATGTTGATATAGTCAAGTGGTTTGAAAATGAAAAAGATGCATATGATTTTGAAAAATTACTTACCATGAAATATAAACCAGAAGGAAATGTATTAAATACAGGAAGGAGCATATCAGAATCACATAGACAAGCCCTCAGTATTGCAAATCGTGGAAGGACAATGCCTGAAGAAGTCAAAGATAGATTACGCAAATCTTTGAAAGGTCGCGTATCTCCTATGAAGGGCATTAAGATGACATCAGAACAAAAACGATTAATGTCATTACAAAGACTCGGTAAAATAGAAATAACTGAAACTACTACTGGTAAAAAGTTTGTTTCGGCTAAACACGCTGGTAGAGAATTAAATATAGATCCAACTACAATATGCCGTGTATTAAATGGGGAGAAAATTTACGCAAAGGGATTTACATTCGAACGGCGTGTTATTGAATAGTTTTGTCTAATTTAAGACAGTCTAAATACTCTTTGAGCAGCAACCTACCCTCCCCGGCCAAACGGTCAGTCAAAGCGTGCTCAGACATACTATTGCGTTCTATATGTATAGGTGTTATGGTAAAGGCAGTTTCATAATATGAATACCTGTACCAAAGATCCCCGTTCATCCTGCGTCTAAATACAGGCTCTTTCGTTTTCTCGTCTACGTAGGATGAGAGCATAAGTGATTCACAATCGCCAAACCAACATACCGTTGGTTTTATACGACGTTTATCCAACTTGAGTTTCTCATCAGGCGTTGTCCATTTATTCAAATCCATAATGGATTGAAGTCCATTAAGGAAAGCTTCGAATTCTGCGCGATGTGTTGATGTATGTGAAAATGCAGAAAGCCGGAATTCTTTTTTACCGGTTTCTATCTCCATGAGAATGCTGGCTGATCCTCCGCATCCTAAATCATACCCACTACCATCCGTCCACAGAATGTAATCGTGTTCTTCAGGAGTCGGTGATGTACCCCGAATCTGCTGATGAACTTGGGAGGGTGAAGGACTGTTTGTAATCACTTTCTTTTTCTACGAATTGAGAGATGAATTTTCTGAAAGCTGCTAGGGTTGGTCGCCCGATGGCAGCGTGAAATGACTCCTCGAAATTACGATATGCTTCTGGTAGCATAGATTGATCCGTAATGTGTG